>Ga0182024_10001759_pt1 | contig 55009 bp, 45 predicted proteins | sample P32metaG_FD_120480 | JGI IMG/M metagenome (GOLD analysis project Ga0182024, IMG submission 120480) | Permafrost microbial communities from Stordalen Mire, Sweden - P3-2 metaG (Illumina Assembly) | ecosystem: Environmental > Terrestrial > Soil > Wetlands > Permafrost | place: Sweden: Stordalen...
AGAACTGATCAGGACGGCCATCCACAACCACTTTGCTCATCGTGCCAAAATTACTGACTTGGAGTTCAAGCGGCTCCTGAGGCAAGGCCGCACCAGTCTTTTCATCGGGCTGCTGTTCTTGGCGGCATGTCTAATTCTCAGCAAGATGTTGTTGGGTCGTGAGGCGGGCACTTGGGCTGCCATCGTGCGGGAGAGCCTCACGATTGCCGGATGGGTCGCCATGTGGCGACCCATGCAGATCTATCTTTACGATTGGTGGCCTCTGCTACGACGGAGCCGGATTTATGCCAAGCTGAGCCACATGCCCGTGGAATTCTTCCCAAAAGGCAAGAGTTGAGTAGAAGATTTAACGCGAAGACGAGGCGCTCTCAACTGGCTTTGTGTGCGCGGACTACATCCCTACCAGAGACAAGCGTTTCCGGAGCGACGCGGGTATCGAGCCGCGAAAAGTGGGGCTAGTCTGAAGACTTGCAGTCCCCTGGACAACCCGAACGAAGTCTCATAGCTTCACTCCGAGCCCGGCAGCAAAGGTCGCCCGAAGTCGACTGTCCGTTAGCTGTTCAATAAGGGTTCCGTAGCGTTCCTTACAAGGTTTTAAGGTAGCCACCCGCGTCTTGTAAGTTATTGAAATTCCTATTCCCTGTGGGCTGTGGTTCGTCAAAACCTTCCGCGCACGACCAAGGCACTCCTTGCGCTGCCATAGACCCGCGACTTTCGACATGCCTTTTGATCTTGTGGCTGATGGGAGTTGATCCCACACCAACAAACCAGATGAGGACAAAGAGGGCCCGATGGGCAGTGAATATTGATCTCGGCAGGCAAGAATCGTCTCTCTATGCCGCCGCTACGTAACGATGGTGCAACCCGCCGAGTCGAGGAAAGGGGTAAGTCCGCTTTCCGACTGTAGTACGGATCGCGACTGGCCGGCCCGCTGGCGTGTCCTTCGCGAGCCCCAGATGTGTCCGATCCTCGTGGTAGTAGAGCACATACTCGGACATCAGCCGCTTCAAATGCCGCTCGTTCAAGACGATCACGTGATCCAGTATGTCTCGTCTGCAGCTTCCCACGATTCTCAGCAGCCATGCGAAAGATTAGAGCACGAACTTCCTTGCTCACGCCCCAGGTCACCGCCATTGACCGCGACGGCGTGGACGACATGCTTAAGGAACACGAACACGTCTTCGCCGCGCGTATGAGTGCAGTTCTGCGAAAGCAATATAAGAGGTAACCAATGACGCCGAAACAATTTTTAGTGGTGGACATTCCGGCCGACGCGACAGCGGAACAGGCTGAGGCGTTGCTTAACGGTGCTTCCGGTGACTACTACATGCGGTCGCTCAACATGTGGCCGGATAAGAGCGCAAGAGCAATCTTTAATCGTCGCGCAGCCAAGCCCGAAAAGGAAGAGTAGCCGCGACACGGCCGCGACACGAAACGGGATACGAAACGGGACATAGTTCGTTTTCAATTAGACGACGTTGGAATTGCCAAACCCTAGTGACAACACACGACGCCGCGACAACTGAGCCCGCGAAGGCGGAGTGGTGTCGGGTGGTGTCAGGATGGGTCGGATGGGTAACGGTATGTGTTTAACAGTATATGTTTAAGGGTCGTGTCGCTGTCTCGGTCAATAGAATCAATGAGTTAGACGGGTGCGATTTTAATGACTGTCTCGGGTCGTTCGCATGTTTGTTTTCAATGACTTAGCTAAAAGGAAGGGTTTAGTGAAACCGACCGGTACCGAAACTGTCGGAACGTTAATGTCGACAGTTCTGGCCCAGAAGCTGAAGGCGTTTTGCGAGCGCGTATCACTGACGCAGCCTCAGGCCATTAGGACGTTGATATTCAATTTCGTGAGCGCGGATGAGAACACCGACCGGAAAACATCGTTCGGTAGAAGCGCACGTATCCAGCAACGGAACTTCGACAATTTCGACGGCGCTATTGTTCGTGTGGACGCCGTGTTATCCACGTCGCAAGCGAAACGTCTAGATCGCTTCTGCGATTCAATCGGATTCTACCGCGGCGAGATTATCCGCGTGCTGATTCGCAACTTTATCCACACCACGAAGCCGGGCAAAGCGGAAGACGCGTTTCTACTGACTGCACGTCAGCTTATGTCGCGTCAACCGTCATCACCATTATGGGGCAACGGTTGCGAGCGCACTGCGGAACAGCGGCGCGAACAGGCGTTCGACTTTATGGATGAGCATAACCTATCAGTTGGGCAGATTGCGACCGCGCTGCGGGGCTTGGGTACCCGGCGCAGCAAACGATGGATTGAACGGTGGCGATGATGCAGGTACATAGTTATACGTACATAATTGTACGTATAAGGCAGGGAGGGAAGGGCGGAATTGTTTCTAGCCCTTGTGGGTAGGGGGAATACGGGTCGAAAAACAACAATAGGTTGTGGTCGCGGGCCCGACGTGGAGGGTTTTACATACGCGGGCGATTAAAAAGCGAAAGTGAGATGCAGTTAAAGCCCGGCAGTGAGACAGTTTAAGTGTGATTAGGCAGCATTTCCGACCGTTTCAGACACCTTTATATGAGCCCCACCTCGCCCAATTCGCCCTGGATGAACGCACGGGAAGCCGCGCTCTACCTTCGCGTTGCCCATCGCACGGTGTTGGAGTGGGCTAAGACCGGGCGCATCCCCGCTCACCGGCTATCCGGGACGGCGCGGATAACGTATCGCTTCCTTACGTTCTGAGTTGGATGCTATGCTGTGCCCGCCATCTGCCGCACTTGGAGAAATCAATGCGGCGAAGTAAAAGCACCAACGGAAGTGTGGTCAAAGATAAACGCAATCACGTTTGGCAGTTTTTTTGGTGGGCCGATGGTCAACGTCACAGCAAGACGTTAGGCCGTTTCCCCACCAAGAAACAGGCATGGGATGCGGCTCAAGTGTTCCGCAACCTACCGCCGCAACCTCAACCCGCCGGCGCGCCAACAGTGGCCGTGCTGGTAGATCAGTACCGATTAGAGAAGATGCCAAAACGCTACAGCACTCGCCGTTCTTACGATGCGTGGCTGAGAAATCACGTCCTCCCGAAGTTTGGGCAGTGTGCGATTATTGGCGTGCAAGCGCGTCCCGCTGAACTTTGGCTGCAATCGTTGACGCTGACACCACGAAGCAGGGCGGCAGTTCGCGGCTTGCTTCGCATTCTTTGGGATTTCGCCATGTGGCGCGGAGACGTGCCAGTACAGCGCAACCCGATGGAGCTAGTCACCATCAAGGGAGCATCGAAGCGAACCAGCAAACCGCGCAGTCTGACGGTCGCTGAGTTTCAGAACTTCGCGCAGCACCTTGACGAACCATTCCACACCATTGCCCTTGTGTGCGTCTGTTTCGGACTTCGGATTAGTGAAGCCCTAGCACTCAAATGGTCGGACGTGGATTGGCTCAACGGGAAACTCAGCGTACAGCGTGGCATCGTTCGACAGCACGTGGATGACGTGAAAACCAAAACCTCACACAAGGCAATCACGATCACTCAAACTATGATCGAAGCACTCAAGATGTGGAAGCAGACAACCCAGTTCTCAGCACAAGAGGATTGGATTTTTGCATCCCCGTCGCAGTTAGGCCGTCTGCCGTGGTCAGACGATAGCGTCAACGATGCTTACAAGAAAGCCCCGTTGGCTGCCAAGGTCGAACACGTCAGCACGCACAGCATGAGGCACACGTACCGATCATGGTTAGACGCCGTGGGAACACCGACGGCCGTTCAACAAAAATTGATGCGGCACGCGGATATTCGCACAACGATGACCTATGGCGACGTTGTTACCGATGAAATGGCCCAAGCTGCTTCGAAAGTGGCAGGGCTGGCCGTCAACGGTATGTGAAACGGTATGTGCGGTTCGTAAGTCCTTTGTTTTGGCGGAAGCGTGTGTGAGTCGAACACACCGGCGACATCGTGGATGCCGCCCGCCGGTTTTGAAGACCGGGACGATCACCGGACCGCATGCGCTTCCGTGGTTTCGCGAAGTTCTTGCGCGCGAAGTTTTTGCAGCACCCAATTCCTTCGCGCAAAATCGCCGAGAAAGTTCGTTCGCAAGCTAACACGAACTACTTGGGCTGCGCCACCACTCGCAGGTAGGGCTTCAGAGTTTTCCAGCCGGCGGGATATTTTTGCTTGGCCTGGTCTTCTGAAACAGAGGTGGGGATGATCACGTCCTGGCCGGGCTTCCAGTTCACGGGCGTCGCGACGTTGTGTTTGGCGTTCAGTTGGATGGAATCTAGGGCGCGCAATACCTCGTCGAAATTGCGTCCGCTGCTCATGGGGTAGATCAGCATCAGCTTGATCTTTTTGTCGGGGCCAATCAGGAAGACGGTTCGCACGGTGGCATTGTCGGCGGCAGTGCGGCCTTCGCTGGTCGTGCCAGATGCTTCGGGCAGCATGTCGTAGAGTTTCGCGATTTTGAGCTCGGGATCTCCGATCATGGGGTAGGTCACTTTGTGGCCCTGGGTTTCTTCGATGTCGGCGGCCCACTTGCCGTGACTGGCGACGGGATCGACGCTCAATCCGATGATCTTGGTGTTGCGCTTAGCAAACTCCGGTTGCAGGCCGGCCATGTATCCCAGTTCGGTGGTGCACACGGGAGTGAAATCTTTGGGGTGCGAAAAGAGGATCGCCCAGCCGTTACCGATCCACTCGTGAAAGTTGATCGGGCCTTGCGTGGTTTCAGCGGTGAAATCAGGAGCTTCGGAGTTGATGCGTAAAGACATGTCGGTCCTCAAGTGGTTTTGCGATTGGATGAAGGCCTAGCTTGTTTTAAACCCTATAATGTTAGTAGGGAATAGAATATCGAGCGGCGAGCCGCTGGTCAAGCGCGAGCCGCGGGTATTTGCGTTCCAAAAGATGGTATCGCATGGAGCAATGGGTTCTGCCCTGGCCTGAAGTTTCTTGTGTCGGCAAAATTTCAATCGGGCGAATCTTACGTCGGAATCAGGCCCTCTAATGGGTAGTATGGCTGCTTCGATTCGGAAATTTCTCATGGCGCAGGTCGATGTATTCACCGACCTCGCTCTGACGGGCAATTCGCTGGCGGTTTTCCTCGACGGTCGCGGCCTCAGCACGGAGCTGATGCAGGCGCTGGCTCGCGAAACGAATCTTTCGGAAACGACTTTTATTCTTCCCGGTGACGCGGCCGCGGAAAAAGAACGCGGCGTGCGCGTGCGCATTTTCACGGTACAGGAGGAGTTGCCTTTTGCCGGACATCCGACGCTGGGGACGGCGTTCGTTCTGCGGGGGGCGAGCGGCGCATCGGAAGTTCGGCTCGATCTGAATGTTGGCACCGTGCCGGTGCGCTTCACGGAACATCCGTCGCAGGCTGTCTTTGGAGAAATGACGCAGAAAGATCCTGAGTTTGGTGTGATTCACGACGTGGACGCGGTTGCGCGCCTCACGGGCCTCAGAGCTGCTGACTTTGATAGTTCGGCGCCCATACAGACGGTTTCCACGGGTGTTCCTTTTACTATCGCCCCGCTGCGATCGCTGAAAACTTTGCAGAACCTTCGTCTGGATCTCGACGGCTCCGTCAATTATCTCGCGAGCAGCGGGGGGAAGTTCTTTTATTTCGTGTGCCGCGAGACCGTGGATCCGAAAGCCCGGCTGCACGCCCGCATGATTTTCTACAACGGCGACGATCCCGCGACGGGCTCGGCCGCCGGATGCTGCGCTGCTTGGATGGTCGCGCACGGTGTTGCTGCCAGCGAGGAGCAAGTTCTGATCGAGCAAGGCCTGGAAGTGCACCGTCCGAGTCGCATTTTTGTGCGCGCCAGCAAGCGGGCTGATCGGCAGGATAACCATGTGGTCAATGTGCGCGTCGGTGGAAATTGTGTGGAAGTGCTCCGCGGCGAAGTGACACTTGCGATCTAGCAGTATGAAACAGCTCTCCAGTCGCGGCTTCCGGCACGATAGCACGAGTTTGCCTTGCACCAGAGTGCCATTGGCTAGCGCGCTACTTTACCGCGACTCCAATTGTGTTTAGCATTCATTTCGCTCTCACTTAAAAAATTAAGGACGAGATTATAAAGTTCTTGTGGACGGCAGTCTCCCGGTCAGATCAATGAAGCCAAAAAAAACAATTCTCTGTGTGGACGATAACGAACAGGCGCTTTCGATACGCAAAATCCTGCTGGAAACCCGCGGCTACCGCGTGGTGGCGTGCAAGGACGGCGAAGTTGCGCTGGAGGCTTTTCGCCGAGGCGGAGTCGATCTGGTGCTCACCGACCTGCTCATGCCGGGTGTGGATGGTTCGCGGCTGATCGAAGAAGTCAAACGTGTTTCGCCGCAGACGCCCACGGTGCTCATTTCCGGCCGCACGAAAATTTACGAACGCGAAACGCTGGCCGATGTTTTCTTGCCCAAGGGATTGTACGAGCCCGCCGAGTTGCTGGAACGGATTCGGCTGCTCCTGGTACGCAAGCGTGGGCCCAAGCGACAGGTCGAACCGCGCCCGCCCGGAGCGAAGGCGGCGCATGCTGGTGTGGCGCACGTAAACGTCGCATGAGCGGCGCGCTGGATGAGGGAGCGACGCGTCCCCTCATGCCTCAATCATCCTTCTCCGTGTGATATCGTTTTCAATGGATGGCAGTATTCATTGAAGCGAAAGAACTGCGCAAAACCTATCGAGTGGGCAAGGTCGACGTGCCCGCTCTGCGCGGTGTGTCTTTCAGCGTGCAAAAAGGCGAGTTCGTCACGGTGGTCGGCCCTTCGGGGAGCGGCAAGTCGACGCTTTTTTATTTGCTTGGCGGGCTGACCCACGCGGACTCGGGAAGCGTCACCATCGACGGGGTGGATTTCGCTTCGCTATCCGACGGCGAGCGCACGCGGCTGCGCAAAAGTAAGATCGGGTTCGTCTTCCAGAAATTTAATCTTTTGCCGACGCTCAGCGCCCGTTCGAATATTGAAATTGCGGTTGACATCGCGGGCTTGGGCAAGCCCGATGCGGCGTTTTTGAAAAAAATCACCGAGATGCTCGGAATTGCTGGCCGCCTCGATCATCGACCCAACGAGCTTTCCGGCGGCGAACAGCAACGAGTCGCGCTGGCCCGGGCTCTCATCAATCGCCCAGCCATTGTGCTCGCCGACGAACCCACGGGAAATTTGGATTCGAAAAGTTCGAGCATCGTTCTTAACATGCTGCGCCAATCGAATAAGGATCTGGGACAGACTGTGCTCATGATCACGCATAATCCCGAGGCGGCCGAGTATGGCGATCGCATTGTGCATATGCGCGACGGCCAGATTGTCAGGCCGGAGGAAGATCCGCAATGGTCGCCACATCATCCGGTCGAAGATTTACGGTCCGACAGCGTATAGATTTTCTGGTTTTTCGAATGGCACATCGCGACGAATCCACAAAACCGATTCTTGAAGGCAAGGGAGCGACGGACTACGAGCGCTACTTGCGCACCGACGAATTGCTGGCATTGCAAAAGCCGGCGGAAGAGTTATTGCACAAAGACGAGATGACCTTTCTCGTCGTGCACCAGAGCTCGGAATTGCTGATGAAGGGAGCGGAGTTTGAACTCGGCCGGGCGCTCGAAGTGCTAGAGCGGGCGGATTATGGCAACGCTACACGCCTCATCCGGCGCGCCATTTCCCTTCTCGAACCGCCGATTGGGTTGCTGCATATTCTGGAGACGATTTCTCCTTACGATTATCATTTGATTCGCGCTGGACTGGGGCACGGCAGCGGCCTCGATTCTCCGGGATTTCTGTCGTTGTTGCACCTGGGACCGCGCCTTGGCAAAGCTTTTTATGAGCAACTCGAGCGCGCGGGTTTGACTGCTGAAGAGCTCTATCGACGTCACGAAGAATTTTTCGGCCTGCACGATGTTGCCGAGCGCCTGCTCGACTTTGACGAGTGCATGCAACTATTCCGCTTTCACCATCTGAAACTCGCCGAGCGCATCATTGGTGGGCGAGTGGTCGGGACCATGGGTACGCCTGTGGAAGTTCTGGAACAGCGGATGGAGAGCTGGCTCTACAAAGATCTCTGGGATGTGCGCAACCAAATCACCGCCGCTATCGGGCAGACGCCAGCAGGAAAGCCGTACTAAGAATCCCTCGATTCTTGCTTCAAGGGCTGGCCGGCAGGGTGTACGATTTTTTGAGTATCCTCCCGCACAATAAACGACTAACTCGAAGTCTGGCTGCAATCTCGTTTCTGCTGGCGGCTCCGGGATTGATGGTGCTGGTCGCTCGGGCAAAGTATAGCTGAGCGCGCACGAAGAATAGGGGCGGCAATAGCGTTATTGAGAAAAGGGCAGTCGTTCTCTTAGTTGTGAAGAGACCGCCCGCCCTTTGATTTTCATGTTCTCGATCAGCTAGCGTTTGCCAGCGACGTGGCCGCGTCCATCGCGCACTTCATTACCCTTGAAGTGGTCAATTTTGTCGAGACGCTTTCCCGGTTCGGGTTTGTCACCACGCGCGGGTCTGGGACCGTTGTAGCCGTGGTCAGGATGGAAACGATTATTTACATGGCCGTGAAAGCCATCGGGGCCATGAAACCACGGGCCGGCTCCGATGAAGACGCCGCCGGAAAACCATTCTGGCCCATAGTAACCGTAGGGGGCACAATCGTAGGGGGGAACGTCGTAGTAGCCATAGGGGCAGACCGGCGCCACTCCGACTTCGACGCCTACCTGAGCATGCATCGCAGGAGCGGCGAGTATGAAGCAGAGCCCGGTGACAATAGCGAATGCAAAAAACTTAAATCCGTTCATTCAATTATCCTCTCGATTCGTCGGCGCGATCGTCTGTTTAGCCGACGTCATTTTCAGATCTGTGTCACTTATGCTGACAGGCAGCCAGATACGATTCCGCTTTGCTGTAAAGGGTTGGCGACGAGAAACGGTGCTCGGCGCCTTTTGGAGTCGATCCAGGTGGGTGAATTGTCAGCAAATATGCAAGTGCTGTAGAATGAAGCGACGAGCGGGAGTAACTCAGTGGTAGAGTGCGACCTTGCCAAGGTCGAAGTCGCGGGTTCAAATCCCGTCTCCCGCTCCAGTTTTCTATCTTTTGCGCGGCTCCCCAGCGGCTGCAGACGTTTCGCAGTGCCCTTGTCTCGGCCTACCTCCCGCCCGAGTCGACCTTTTCCCGTCTCCCCTCCCGCTAATCCCCGACCATCTCTGACATCGATCGAGCCCGGCACCGGATACATCGTATATGGCGCCTCAAGAGACGTAATCTCTCCTGCGTCAGATGCAATGAAACGCCCTACCGCATCCGCGAGATGATTCGATGGGCTGCTTCGTCTTCGCTTCAGCCAGGGTTCGCATCGCTTTTCTGGGTGGTTCATCTAATTCGCATGGCTAACGGATTAGCAGTTTCGGTGCTGGATCTAGTGGGCATGCGTGCCGGTGAGTCGGCGGGCAGCGCGATTGCCCGCTCGGTGGATCTGGCGCAGCACGTAGAGCAACTGGGATACAAGCGCTATTGGCTGGCGGAACATCATTCCATCGCAGGACTGGCTTGCTCCGCGACGCCCGTGCTGATTGGGCATGTGGCGGCGGCGACCAAAACGATTCGAGTGGGCAGCGGCGGCGTGATGCTGCCAAACCATGCTCCGCTGGTCGTGGCAGAACAGTTTGGGACGCTGGAGGCGCTCTATCCCGGACGGATCGATCTGGGGCTGGGTCGCGCTCCGGGCGGCGACTTTCAAACGATGCGAGCGCTGCGAAGAGATTTGGGGCAGACGGGGGACGATTTCCCGGCCTTGCTGGAAGAACTGCGCACTTATCTAGGGCCAGAGAAGCCGGGTCAGGCGGTGAAAGCGATTCCCGGACAGGGCAGCAATGTGCCGATTACGTTACTAGGGTCGAGCGGATTCAGCGCACAACTGGCTGGTAGGTTGGGATTGCCCTTTGCCTTTGCGGCCCACTTTGCTCCCGAGTATCTTTATACAGCGGCGCAGCTTTACCGCGAGCACTTCCGTCCCAGCGAAATGTTACGTGCGCCTTACTTCATCGTGGCTGTGCAGGTGATCGCGGCCGAAACAGATGCAGCGGCCCAGCGGCTATTTACCACTCCGCAGCAGCGCTTTCTGCGGCTGATCCGAAACCAGCCGGTGGAGCTGTTGCCGCCGCTGGATTCCATGGAGCCACTATGGCAGGACTGGGAGCGAGCGGCCGTCCAGAGCAAGCTGGGGGCTGCGATCGTGGGATCGGATGCAACCGTGAAGGCGGGGCTGGAAAAGCTGGTCCGCGACACGGAGGCGAATGAGGTGATCGCAGTGACGGACACGTACGAACATGCCGACCGGCTGCGGTCGTATCAACGCCTGGCTGCCATTGCGGCGACGATCATGACTCCCGCGGCACCAAGTGTGCTTGCTGAAGCGTGAATTGTTCTCCTCACCGTTGTTCGCGGCACCGTCGTTCCGCCATGGCATTCAACGACCATGACGTTCATCGAGCCTTTCACGGTATAATGCAGACGGATTCACGGAAGCCCTGCATCGGCGAGGGCTTTTCGTTTTAGGATGCTAGAAGCCATTTCATAAGTCGCTTTTGAAAGGGCACAGCTTCAGCCTTGCCGCAAGGGCCGCGACGGAAACGGGCTTTAGCCCTGAGGGAGCAGCCGCACATTCCTTTGGCCCATTTATGAGATACCTTGTAGTTTTAGCGAAGCATACGGCGCGGTAGCCAAGTGGTAAGGCCGAGGTCTGCAAAACCTCTATCGTGAGTTCGATTCTCACCCGCGCCTCCAACCTCTTACCCGCATAAACCAGCACAGACACAGCACAAATTTACAGCGTTACTTTCGGGCTATTAATTTTGGCTTAATCTTGGCTTGGCGTCGCGAAATAAAAAGGCGGCCCGCGAGGGCCGCCTCTCATGCTCTCAGCTGCCGGCTAAATCCGCACGCATACCGCCTTGGTCTGGGTATAGTTATTTAGTACATCTTTGCCCATCTCGCGGCCCCAGCCGGATTGCTTGTAGCCGCCGAAGGGCAGCGCCGCGTCGAAGATGTTGTAGCAGTTGATCCAGACGGTTCCGGCGTGCAGAGCAGCGGCCAGGCGATGCGCCTTGGAAATATCCTTGGTCCAGATGCCAGCCGCAAGGCCGTAGACGGTGTCGTTGGCGCGCGGCGTGAGTTCCTCCGGATCGTCGAACGGCGTTGCCACCACGACTGGCCCAAAGATTTCTTCCTGCACCACGCGCATATTGTCTTTGGTATTCACGAGCACAGTGGGCTCGACAAAATATCCTTTATCGCCGAGCTTCTTTCCACCAGCCACCGCGGTCGCGCCCTCGGACATGCCGATTTCGAGGTAGTTGCACACACGCTGCAACTGCTCTTCGGAGACTAGCGGGCCCATTGACGTGCTGGGCTCCATGCCCGATCCAACTTTGATCTTCTTCGCCTTTGCCGCCACGCCCTCGACCACCTCATCGAATACGGCACGCTCTACGAACAGGCGCGAGCCGGCGCAACAGCACTGTCCCTGATTGAAGAAGATAGCGCTCGCGGAATCGGCGATGGCTGCGTTGATATCGGCGTCCTTGAAAACAACGTTTGGCGATTTGCCGCCGAGCTCGAGTGAAACCTTCTTCAGATTCCCGGTCGCGGCGTGAACAATCAGCTTGCCCACTTCGGTCGATCCCGTGAAGGCGATTTTGTCGACGAGGTCGTGCGCTGCCAGAGCCGCACCCGCGGTTTCGCCATATCCCGAAACGATGTTGACGACGCCGTCCGGGAATCCGGCCTCTGTAATCAGCTCACCCAAACGCAGCGCCGAGAGCGGTGTCTGCTCGGCCGGCTTTAACACTACGGTGCATCCGCAGGCCAGCGCCGGAGCTAATTTCCACGCCGCCATAAGTAGTGGAAAATTCCAGGGAATAATCTGGCCGACTACGCCGACTGGTTCGCGCAGCGTGTAGGCATGGTAGTTTGCGCCGGGCGTATAAGGCACCGAGAGCGGAATTGTCGTGCCTTCGAGCTTGGTCGCCCAGCCGGCCATGTAACGAAACATCTCGACCGCGAGCGGAACATCGGCGCCTCGCGCGACGGTCAGCGGCTTGCCGTTATCGAGCGTTTCCAGCGTCGCGAATTCTTCGAGGTGTTCTTCCAGCAGGTCGGCGAGTTTCCACACCAGCCGCCCGCGTTCGGAGGCGGTCATGCGAGTCCAGGGGCCCTTGTCGAATGCGCGGCGCGCGGCCTGAACTGCCGCATCGATATCGGCGCGATCGCCTTCGGCAACCTGCGCCAGAATTTCTCCAGTGGCTGGGTTGTAGGTAGCGAAAGTCTTGCCCGACGCGGCATTTACCCACTTGCCGTCGATCAGCATTTTGCGCGGCTTCGCGATGAAGTCGCTGACGCGTGAATCAATTTGGATCGGGGAAATTGCGATTCCCATAGAGCCTCCTTGGGACTAGATCGAGTAAGAAGTTGGTTGCGGCGAAATGACCCTGAAAAATAGTAGTCCCGCCGGAGATGGAAGGCAACCCGAGGGCCTGCTGCCCCGGGAAACTTTGAAGTAACCAATGGCGTTAGCCCGCTGGCGAAGGATATCGGTGATTGCGACACTACTGACCGTGAAGAATGTAGCCGGGCTCGAGAGGAAGCTTGCCGTCGATTTTCATGACATCGACACTGCTATTGATGGAGTAGACATTCACCAGACCGATCGCAGAGGGATTCGATTGCAGCGTTTTTAGGACCTCGTCATCGCTCGCAACCACAAGGAAGGTGACCTTGGCCTTATTCGTTGCATCGATCAATTTGCGGAAATCTTCGCTCGTGAGCGACAAAAGTTTTTCGGCGATGATGCGCATCTCGGGCGAAGATGGGTCGGTGATAACTATCGTCAAATCCTGCGTGTCGAAACCTTTGTGAGTGGTCTTGATGATTTTAGTCAGGTCGACCGCTTTCATCACCTGAACGTGGCTGTTTTTGATGGTGATGACGGCCACGTCGCGTGCGGCGGCAATCCCAGCGAGCGCGACAATGGAGATTAAAGCCAGGAGAGCGCTGAGCAGGTTGCGAGGCGCCCGCTTCTTCAATTTCATCACTGTAATTATTGGCCGGTTCATTGGCGGAACTCTCGGACTACGAGCCAGTCATCCAGCGTGGTGCCAAAATCGGCTTTCAATCGTGCTCTGGTTTCCGACGCATCCTGAGCATCTCCTGATGCCGCCTCTAACTCCGCCAGCTTTGCCATGGAGAAGGCATTTTCGGGATCCTCTTTCAACTCTTCGATGGCGGCGCTGACCTTCGATTGCGCAGCCAGCAGTGCCCCGTATGCTCCATGATAGGCGCGCTCGACCATGCTGCTTCGAGTGGCCTGAGCCATTTTCTGCAGGTGATCGACGGCAGCTTGGGCGCTTGCCAGGTTTCCGGCTTCTGCCGCCAATCGCGCCCGTATCTCCAAGGTGCGCGCCAGTTGCCCGTTGCGTGCTTTTCCCGACATGCGGGATGGCATCTTTAACGCTGCTTCGGATTGGTCGAGATGTCCGAAAGCAGCGGCATGAGACTCGGCCAAAAGAGCCAGGTATTGATGGATGGAACTTTCGTAGGCGTTTAGCTTCAACTTCGTCGCCTGCACCAGCAGCGCGTCCAATTCTGCGCGAGCTTGCTTTACGTTTCCTTCGCGAGCGTAGCTGATTGCGGATTGAATCTGACAATCGAGCTTTTCGGCTGGCGCCTGCGCCATGGGAAGGGCCTTGGCATACTCCTGACGGGCACGGTCCTGATTTCCGAGCAGGGCATAGACGTCGCCGAGGCCGTTTTGCGAATGATAGAACTTGGGATCGAGCTTGAGAGCCTCGCGATATTCGCCGAGCGATTCTTCCAGTCGCCCCGCCTGCTGAAGAATTTCGGCGAGGGAGTCGAGTGGATTGGGATCGTTCGGTTCCACCTCGGCGTAGCGCTTCAGATAAGGAATGGCCTGATCATACTGGTGCATAAAGGCGAAATCGTACCCGAGAGTATTCAAGGCGCCAGCGAAATTTGGGTCAATCTCAAGCGCGCGCTTGGTGAACTTAACCGCTCCCTCATAATCGCCCTGAGATTGCAACCACAGCCCCGCCTCATAGTTAAGGCGCGCATCGCGCGGGTACATCGCCAGCAAATCGTTCATGGCTGCGATGGCACTGAGAAAATGCCCGTCGTTCGTTTGCAGGACCCATTTCACTAGAAGCTTTTCGCCGGGCGGGATGTTCTGCGAGGCGAGTCGAGCCTTTTCCGAGGCCATCCTAACCTCGGCGGGGTTTAGACCGAACCAAACGATATAGGTCCAGGCCTGTGCGAAATTGGGGTCTTTCATGGTTGCTTCACGCCATCTCGAAAGGGCTCCGTCGGTGTGATAGTCGTATCTGAAATGCAATCCTTCTTCGAACAATCGTGCGGCTTCGGGCGAACTTGTAGTGATTGGAAGCCGATCATCGGGACGCGTCGTGGGGCTGGTTAAGAGCGAGGGTTGTCCGAGCGCAAGCATCGAACCAGACAATATCAGCGCGACGAGAACTGCAGCGCCTCGCAAGGACGCGCGGTGGCAATAGTGGCGCATGCCCACGAGAGTTCGCATTCCTCCACTGTAGGGGCCGCGCAGGGCGTCTTCAAATTACGTAGGTACTGCCGGATGGCGAGAAATGGGCCGGACTACTTGATATCTTTCATCGCCAGCAGGGTGCCGTAGTCGTGACCGGAAGGATCGACGGCTCGTGCCACCACTCCGCCGAAGGCGTCGCGAAATTCTGGAAACTTCGTCACTAGCGCCTTGATCAGAGCGGTGTTCTCCTGAAAGGTGCGCGCGGTATCGGATATGTCGGGAGACTGATACTTTACGACCACGTCAAGATCGTTGCCGACAGCTAGGGGAAAGATCTCGGTGACATGGTAAGTCTTGCCGCCCGCGCTGATGTCCACAGTGTTTCCGTTTGCTGGCAGGTCAGCAGTTTGCGTTGACTTGGCCTCGTCGTAGAGTTTGTCGGTGGAAAGCGTGCTCATAAAATCCACAGGCGTCGACAAGGCGATCGCTTGGAGGTAGTACAACGACGCATTGTGGATTTGTGATTTTGCTTTGAAATCGCGGGCTCGCTGCAGGAACCATGCCGCATCGTGTCCAGTTGTCTGAGAGGATTTAGCGTAGAAACCTCCCAGCTTCCAGTCCGCGCCCATCTGCTGCAGGACCAAGGTTAGCGTGATGGGGGATGGGCCGCCGGCGATGTCGAGAACGGTGACCGCGTACTTGCCCGGCGGCAGATTATTCAGGACAAACACGGCGCTCTCTTTGGTTTGACCGTCCCGGCCAAATACTCCGCACAAAAATTCAGCGTGCGGGAGGGGTTGCGGGCCGTCGGCGCTGAGCAAGAAAGGCGGTCGAACGCTGGCATGCGCGCCGCTGAGGGCCGCCTGATTGTCCTTGACCGCGGCTTCAACACCGGCGAAGCTGCTGGCCAGGCTCGGAATCGCATTCTGTTTGAGGCTCGCCGTGTCGCCATGCGCCGCTATTTCAAAATAGCGTTTGGCAGTGGTTTCGAGCGCGGTTCGCGTCGCGGCATCCATATCGGCGGCACTCTGACAAGTCTGTGCCGCGGACGATGCAGCCAGTAACCCCAAAGTCAGCCCCAGCCCTATGGACCACCAACGATTCCGAATCGTCGTTTTCGAAACTTTGCGCAAGGAGAAACCCTCCGCTGGCATTTTACGCGCTCTCGCAGTCAAGCGTAACTCTAGCGCTTACCCAGGCAGTAGCCGGGATGAGTCTTTCGTTACGGAGCGCAAGAAATACGATGGTATGGCGTTCTATAAGGGGTGGTAAAATTGAGGACGGGGCAGTGGCTTGCGGACTATTGGCCGCTCGCGCAAGGCGATATATTTTGATGGCAAGCACACACAGATGGATCGCGAGCGGGCTATTGCTGGCCTCGTCGGCGCTTTTGGTTCCGGCGCTAGCAGGCCAGGATGTTACGCCAGCCGCCGCACCTCGCGTCGCCTCCGTTCCGCGTCACAAGTCTCATAAGGCTCCGAAGCCGGTAGTACTGCCGCCGATGCCCGCCGGACCGTTGAGTCAGTTGCCGATGGATCAGATCCCGGCTGCGCCGGCGAAGGTCAGTTTTCAAGGCGGATTGCTCACCATTTCAGCTGAGAATTCGACTTTAGGCGAAATACTGCGCGACGTGCGCCAGTTAACAGGCGCGGCTATTGAAATTCCTCAGGGTGCCGCGGCCAATGAGCGGGTGATTGCGAGTCTCGGGCCGGGTGCTCCGCGGGATGTTTTGGCGGGATTGCTTAACGGCTCTTCATTTGATTATGTAATGCTCGGGTCGAGTACGGATCCGACAGCTGTTTCTAGCATAATCCTCACGAGCAAATCGCCGTCACCTGGCGAAGCGCCCCAGACCGCTGCTGCCGCCTATCAGAGCAATTCCGAGCCCGTCGCCTCGCATCCTTGGCCGCCGGGCGCGAGACCCATGCCTCCGAACCCAGTTTCCAATCGTGCACAGGGCGCACCGCAACCCGGGCAAGCCGCGCCAGCCCAAGACGATAGTAAGGATGACGATCAGGATGCGGCGGACGATTCGGACGATCAGGCACAGCCTGCGCAGCCGGATGCTAATGGTGCCAATCCGAATGCCGCGCAAGAACAGTCGCAACCAACCGATCCGAACCAGCCGAACGCGGGTCCGAAGACGCCAGAGCAGATTCTCGACATGCTGCGCCGGCAACAGCCACCAGGCGGCCCGGTTACTGCTCCGCAGCAACCACCTCAACAGTAGGCGGCAGTAAGACGTAAGACCGGCAGGACTCGAGCGGGATCACACGAGCTTGATGGAAGACAGCCGGAGCGGGCTTAGTCGCCGCTGGCGTGGCTGCGATTAGGAACCAACTCTGACAGAGCGGGGGACAAGCGGGAAGGGTTGACAGCGGCTAAAACCCCGCAAACCGCGCAATACGCGCCAAAAACACCCAAACAAACGGCTAAGAATGCGGTGCTGCTGAGCAAAAAAACTGCAAAAATCTCGTTCACAATAGAAGGCCCTTGCCGGCAAAGCCCGGCTGCAAGTGTTTTACTTTAGCCGCATTTGACCCCCGCTGGTGTTAACAAATAAGATACGGGAATCGGACTGCGTATCCCCACTCTCCAACATTTCTTAGGACCCGTCCACGTTACGGAAGTCCATAAAGTACTAGGTAAATGGCCATCACCAGGATTTCGGTGCGCGGCGCGCGCCAGCACAACCTGAAGAATATCGACGTCGAGATTCCTCGTAATACCTTGACGGTTATTACGGGATTGAGCGGCTCTGGGAAATCCTCGCTTGCTTTTGACACGATTTACGCGGAGGGGCAGCGCCGCTACGTGGAAACGCTGTCGGCGTATGCGCGGCAGTTTCTCGACCAGATGGAGAGGCCGGATGTCGATTCCATCGACGGGCTCAGTCCATCTATTTCGATTGAGCAGAAGACCACCAGTCGCAGTCCGCGCTCGACGGTCGGCACGATTACTGAGATCTACGATTATCTGCGTCTGCTCTACTCGTCGATCGGAGTACCGCATTGTCCGAATTGCGGCAAGCCCATTACGCGGCAATCTGCGGAGCAAATCGTGCAGCGAGTCATGTCGCTCACTCCCGACGACCGCGTCATGATCATGGCTCCCATCGTTCGCGGGCGCAAAGGCGAATTCAAGAAAGAGATGGAAAAGCTGATCCAGCATGGCTTTTCGCGCGCCCGCGTCGATGGCGAACTGGTGAATCTTGAGGACGATCTCGCCCTCGACAAGCGCAAGAATCACACCATCGAAGTTGTTGTCGATCGTCTGCTGGTGAAGCCGGGAATTGAACATCGTCTCGAACAGTCGGTGGGCTTGGCGATGAAGCTTGGCGGCGGTCTCGTGCTGGTTGCAGTTATCAACGGAGACGAAACGCTGTATTCCTCGCGACTCGCCTGCCCGGACTGCGGTATCAGTGTTCCGCAACTGGAGCCGCGCTCTTTTTCGTTCAATAGTTCTTATGGAGCCTGTCCGGAGTGCCACGGCCTCGGCAGCCGCTACGATCTTGATCCTGCGAAGGTGATTGTCGATTGGTCAAAGCCGTTGCTTGATGGCGGATTGGGGCCGGGTTCATCGTCGCAGAATCTGGTTCGGAGCATCCAGTTAGTCGTCCAGGCCTACGGTTTTAATCTGGCGACGCCCTTCGAAAAATTTCCCGACAAGATTCAGAACCTTCTGCTGAATGGCGAGCCGCAGCGCGGCGGCCCGCGCGAACGAAAGACAGGTTTTCTGGGGATTCTCGGCTATCTCCGGCAGAATCTCGAAACCTCGACCTCTGATACCTATCGCGACTATCTACTCGACTACATGTCGGCGACAGAGTGTTCGATTTGCCACGGCAAACGCCTGCGTCCGGAGAGCCTGGCGGTGAAAGTGAACGGCATGTCAATCGCCGATTTCACCAGCCTTCCAATTGCGCGCGCTCTCGATGCCGTGCGCAAAATTAAATTGACGGGCAGGGAACTGACCATTGCAGGCCGCATCTTACATGAAATTACAGAGCGGCTCGAATTTCTGCACAACGTCGGACTCGGCTACCTTTCGCTTGGGCGCTCGGCCGCTACGCTTTCAGGCGGAGAAGGTCAGCGCATTCGCCTCGCCACGCAGATCGGATCGAAGCTGCGCGGGGTTCTCTACGTCCTCGATGAGCCATCGATCGGCCTGCATCATCGCGACAACGGGCGTTTGCTGGCCGCGCTAGAGAATCTGCGCGACCTCGGCAATACCGTGCTCGTAGTCGAGCACGATGAAGAAACCATTCGCCGCGCCGACTACGTCATCGATCTTGGCCCCGGCGCTGGTCGTCACGGCGGCGCACTCGTCGCGAGCGGAACGCCCGCCGAAATCATGAACTCTCCTGATTCGCTGACCGGCGCCTACATCGCCGGACGGCAGCAGATCGCGATGCTTCCGGAGCGCCGTAGTCCGCATGGCAAATCGATTGCGATTCTGGGCGCGCGCGAAAATAACCTCAAGAATCTCGACGTAATCTTTCCCCTTGGCGTGATGATAGTTGTGACGGGAGTTTCCGGCTCGGGAAAATCAACTCTGGTTAATGACATTCTTTATCGCGCGCTCGCTAAGCAGCTTTATCGTTCTCGCGAAGAACCGGGCACTCACAAAGCCATCACAGGAGCGGAATTGATCGACAAAGTCATTCGCATCGATCAGTCGCCCATCGGCCGCACGCCGCGCTCCAATCCCGCGACTTACACTGGAATCTTTTCGGCCATTCGCGACCTCTATGCGATGCTGCCGGAATCGCGCGAGCGCGGATACAAGCCCGGACGTTTTTCGTTCAACGTTTCTGGTGGACGTTGCGAAGCGTGCCAGGGCGAAGGACAGCGCCGCATCGAAATGAATTTCCTGCCCGACGTTTACGTGCAGTGCGAGATCTGCGGCGGACGCCGCTATAACCACGAGACGCTGGCGGTGCGATACAACGGTTATTCCATCGCCGACCTGCTCGAAATGCCGGTGTCGGATGTGCTGCCGATTCTCGAAAATATTCCGCAGGTCAGGCAAAAGCTGCAAACGCTCGTCGACGTTGGCCTGGGATACATTCATCTGGGTCAATCTGCCGTCACTCTTTCTGGAGGCGAGGCGCAGCGCATAAAGCTCGCTCGAGAACTCAGCAAGCGACAGACCGGAAAAACTCTTTATCTCTTGGATGAGCCGACTACGGGATTGCATTTCGACGACGTCCGCAAGTTGCTCGACGTTCTACACCGGCTAACCGATCTGGGCAATACGGTCATCATCATCGAACACAATCTGGACGTGATTCGCAACGCTGACTGGATCGTTGATCTCGGCCCGGAAGGCGGGGAAGAAGGCGGCCGCATCGTGGCCCAGGGCACGCCGGAACAAGTCGCTCGCGTTAAGAAGTCATACACCGGGCAGGCGCTGACGGCGTATTTCGATAATTCGAGAAAGAATGGGTCGACAAAAAACGGTCCGCCGAGAAATGGATCAGTGAAGAATGGCTCCGAGAAAAATGGCTCGGCAAAAAATGACTCCCTGGAAAATGGGCTGTCGAAAAACGGGTCAGAGAAAATTGAATCAGTAAGAAACGCTTCGGTAAACAGCGAACTCGCGCCTACGGGCAGCGGAGAGCGCGCGTGACCCTCTCTCCCGGCGAACAATCTGAAACTCCGGCGCCAGCGCCACAGTCCGCCGAAGCGATCGAGGACGGAAGGGTGTTAGTGCCTGTCGAGGGCGCGCGAACTGCTGATGCTCATAACGATGCTGGAGACCTTTTAGCCGAGGGGAATCTCCCCGCCATCCAACCCCTCGAAATTGGCCGACCCGCGCCCGATCCCGCATGGAATGGCTGGGACGTCCTCCGCCTCACCTGCCTCACCATCGTGGCGCTTTTCGCAGGCATATTTATTGTGCTGCTCATCGCTCGCTTTTGGATGTACCCGCATCGGGGCCTAGGCGAAATCGCGCGCATCCCGCTCATCGTCGTTGCTGGACAATCGCTCGCCTACCTTCTCATCCTCGGCTATATGTATGTGTTAGTGACGCGCGAGCGGCGCCGTCCCGATTTTCTTGCCGCCATCCACTGGAACTGGCCCCCGCGCCGTGTGATTGCCGCTTGCCTGTTAGGTGGCGTGGTGCTCTCGGTCGCGTTGCAAATTCTCGCCCATTTTTTGCCGATTCCGAAAGAGCTGCCGATTGACAGTTTTTTTCAAACGCCCGCCGAAGCCTGGGCGCTCAGCATTCTTAGCGTTACGCTCGCGCCGCTGATGGAAGAACTTTTTTTTCGCGGCTTTCTTTATCCTGTGCTCGCGCGCAGTCTCGGCCTGCCCGTTGCAGTTTTCCTGACCGCGCTCGGTTTCGCGGCACTGCACGGGATGCAGTTGATGTTTTCGTGGGGCCCGGTGTTGGTGATTTTCCTTGTGGGCGTGGTTCTTACCCTGGTGAGAGCCAAAACAAATTCTGTGGCGTCAGGTGTACTCATCCACATGGCCTACAACGGCACCATCACGGTAGCCATGTTCGCCGCGACCGACGGATTTCGTCATCTGGAGAAACTTAACCAATAAGGTCGTCAGTTATCAGTTTTCAGTAACGGCAGGCGGCGGAAATTCACAGACTTGGGGACTGAGAACGGAGAACTGACCACTGACCACTGACAACTGGGAAGCGAGAACTGCTTTTCTGCTATCGTAGAAATTTATGTCGACTGCACGACAAGAGCTCTTGGAAATGCTGGCGCGGAAATCGTTTCGCCTGGGTAATTTTCAGTTGTCGTCCGGCGGCACGAGCGACTATTACATCGATTGCCGCACTACGACGCTCGATGCTCGCGGCGCGCAACTGGTTGGCGAAGTTTTCCTCGATCAAATCCGCGAGCAAGGCTGGGAAGCAGATGCCATCGGCGGATTGACTATGGGCGCCGATCCGATTGTCGTAGCTGTAGCGGTGACGAGCGGCAAGATGCATGGCTTTCTCGTCCGCAAGGCCGAGAAGCAGCATGGCACTGGCCAGCGCATCGAAGGCTTCCACGAAAAAGGCGCGCGCGTGGTGATTGTCGATGATGTTTGCACTATAGGATCGTCCACAGTTCAAGCCATCGAGGCGGCCCGAGAATTCGGTTTCGAAATTGTCGGAGTAATGTGCCTGGTCGAACGCCAGGATGCTCACGGGCGTCCCAATGTAGAGAAAGCCGCCGCGCCGGCAAATTTTATTTCGATATTTACAGCGATCGATGTTCGGAAAGAGCATTTAGCAATTAGCAGTTAGCATTTAGCGAAAAATCAAACGACGAACGACCAACAGCGAACGACCAACGACTAACAACCAACGACCAACTCATGATTCAAACTCTCGAATGGACGTCCAACGGCGTAGTCTTCATCGATCAAACGAAGCTGCCCACTGAAGAAGTATATGTAACCTGTAGCACGCACCAGCAGGTCGCAGACGCCATCCGCAACATGATCGTCCGCGGAGCGCCCGCCATTGGCGTCGCCGCTGCCATGGGCATCGCGCTCGGCGTGAAAAATTCTAAGGCGAACAACGCCGCCGATCTCAAGAAAGAGCTCGACCAGATCTGCGAAATCATCCGCCAGACGCGCCCCACGGCCGTGAATCTGTTCTGGGCGATCCGCCGCATGCAGGAGAAATTTGAAACTCTCCGTATTCGCCCCATCGCGCAAATCAAGCAAGCGTTGATTGAAGAGGCACAACGCATGCACGCCGAAGACATCGCCGCCAACCAGGCTATGGGACGCCACGGCGCTACGCTCCTGCCATCAAGCGGAGGAGTGCTCACTCACTGCAACGCCGGAGCGCTGGCCACCGCCGGCTACGGCACCGCGCTGGGCGTAATTCGCGCGGCGGTCGAAGCCGGCAAGAAAATTCACGTCTATGCCGATGAGACGCGGCCCTTTCTGCAAGGCTCGCGGCTTACCGCATGGGAGTTGATGAAGGATGGCATTCCGACGACAGTCATCTCCGACAACATGGCCGGAGTCATGATGCAGCAAGGCAAGATCGGAGCCGTCGTCGTCGGCGCCGACCGCATCGCCGCAAACGGAGACGTGGCCAATAAAGTCGGAACTTACACCGTGGCCGTTCTTGCCAAAGAGCATGGCATCCCGTTCTACGTAGCTGCGCCGATCTCTACGGTAGATCTAGCCACGCCCGACGGCAGTAAAATTCCTATCGAGCAGCGCAATGCGAGAGAAGTAACCCACATCGCCGGAAAGCAAATGACGCCGGACGGAGTCGAGATCGAGAATCCTGCGTTCGATGTGACTCCGGCAAAGTATGTGACGGCCATCATTACTGAGCGCGGCATTGCGCGGGCGCCGTACGAAGAGTCCCTGAGCGAGCTGGCGGGCCAGGTTCAGGAGACGCGCTGAAATTAGGAACCAAATTTCATGCGTATCATCATCGCGGGCGGGGGGACTGGCGGGCACGTTATTCCGGCGCTGGCCATTGCTCAACAACTTAAGAAGCAATTCCACGCCGAAGTGCTTTTTATCGGAACCGCTCGCGGCATAGAGACGCGTCTAGTGCCGCAGGCAGGGTTTCCGCTGAAACTGATTGAGATCGGCGCGCTGAAAAATGTCAGCCTGATGACGCGCGTGAAGACAATGTTTGATTTGCCACTCGCGATTGCGGCTTCGTCGCGGATGCTCTCCGAATTCGATCCGGAAGTGGTAATTGGGGTAGGGGGCTACGCCTCCGGGCCAGCTATGGTGGCCGCGATTCGGCGGCGGCTTCCGACGCTTGCTTTTGAGCCGAACGTTGTACCGGGGTTTGCTAACCGGATGATCGCGCGCTGGGTTTCGGCAGCGGCTGTGCACTTTGAAGAGACCTGCCATTATTTTCCGCACTGCAAGGTAACGGGCGTTCCGGTGCGCGCCGCTTTTTTTGATATCCCCGCTAAAGCTGGTGGCGTGCCCACTTTGCTGGTATTCGGAGGAAGTCAGGGCGCGCGTGCGATCAACCAGGCGATGATCGAGTCGCTGCCCGGTTTGCGCGCGAAGGTTCCTGGCATCCACATCATTCATCAGACGGGTCAGCGCGACTACGATCGAGTACATGCCGCGTACCAGCAATCCGGAATTTCCGGCGAGGTTCACAAATTCATCGACGATATGCCGGAGACCTTTGGGCGCGCTGATCTGCTCGTCTGCCGATCGGGCGCGAGCACGGTGGGCGAGATTACGGCGGCGGGGAAGCCAGCGATCTTTGTTCCGTTCCCGGCGGCGGCCGATGACCATCAGAATGTAAATGCCAGGGCGCTGGAGAGCGTAGGGGCCGCAGTGGTGGTCGAGGAAAGTAATCTGGGAGCGGCGTACCTGGTCGAGACGATTGCCACATTGATCGGTGACGGCAGCCGATTGCGGGCCATGTCGGAGGCCGCGAAAGCTCTAGCGCATCCGAAGGCTGTCGAGGAGATTGCGGAAATTGTCAGAGAGCTTGCCAGCCACGACCAGACCCTTTAACCGCCGAGGACGCAGAGCGCGCAGAGAAGATTCGAGATTCAGTAGGATCCCTGTGGTTAAGTTCTTCTCTGTGACCTCAGCGTTCTCCGGGGTTAGATAGACTATCATCAGCATTAATTTTCATGTTCGGCGAAGTTCAGCGCATACATTTCGTGGGCATCGGTGGCATCGGCATGAGTGGGATTGCCGAGGTCCTGCTGAATCTCGGTTACCAGATATCGGGCTCCGACCTGAGAAATTCGGCGGTCACCGATCGCCTGGCCAGTTTGGGCGCATCGATCTGTGAAGGGCACTCCGCCGCAAATATGGCTGGCGCGGATGTGGTGGTCACGAGTTCTGCGATTTCGGTCGATAACCCCGAAGTCGCCGAGGCGCGGCGGTTGCATGTTCCGGTGATTCAGCGCGCGGAGATGCTAGCCGAGTTGATGCGCCTGAAATATGGCATCGCCATTGCCGGCATGCATGGGAAGACGACGACGACTTCGATGGTGGCCGCGGTGCTGGCGGCAGGAGGACTCGATCCAACAGTCGTCGTCGGTGGGCGCGTCGATGCCATGGGCTCAAACGCGCGCCTCGGTAAATCGCAATACCTGGTCGCAGAGGCGGACGAAAGCGACCGGTCGTTTCTCAAGCTTTCTCCGATTCTCTCGGTGGTTACGAACATCGACCGGGAGCACATGGATTGCTACCGCGACATGCGCGACGTGCGGCGGACGTTTCTTGAGTTTATGGAGCGGGTTCCGTTTTATGGCACTGTCGTGGGCTGCAACGACGACGCGGTGCTGCGGCGCTTGCTGCCCCGCGTTCACCGCCGCGTGACCACCTACGGCACCAGCCAGGGCTCTGATTTTCTGATCATCATGGCACCGCAGGGTAAGTCTTCGCCGAATTTTGAAGAGCGCGGCCCTTTGAGTCGCTTTCGGGTGAACTATAAAGATAAGGATCTGGGAGAGTTCACGCTGCACGTGCCTGGCGCGCACAATGTTCTGAACGCGACCGCCGCGATTGCGGTGGGCACGGCACTTGATATTTCAGTGGAACAGATTCGCTCCGCGCTGGATGGCTTTCGCGGTGTTGATCGGCGGTTTCAACTGAAGGGCAAAGTCGCGGGCGTCAGCGTCATTGACGACTACGGGCATCATCCCACGGAAATACGGGCCACGCTGGCTGCCGCCCGCCAGTGTGGATTTCGCCGCGTGCATGTGATTTTCCAGCCGCACCGTTTTACCCGCACTCGTGATCTGATGGACGAATTCGCGACCGCCTTCGCCGATGCCGATACGCTTTGCCTGGTAGACATTTATCCAGCGAGCGAGAAGCCGATCGAGGGCATTACGGCCGATGCCCTCGCGAACCGCATTGCCGGTGCGGGGAAGCGGAGCGTCACGTATGCTCGTTCTACTTCGGATGCCGTTGCTTCGGTTGCCGCGCTCGCCCGAGCGGGCGACATGATCTTGACGCTAGGGGCGGGCAGCGTCTCGCAGTTGGGACCGCTGATTATAGAGAAACTGGAGATGGTCGCGAGTCGAGATGCGCTTGTATAGAGGCGCAGGTCACCGGGGTTCCGGCTGCGCTGATTGATGTTATGTCCTGTTGACCTTTTTTCATCCCGTTCGTCCAAAACAATACAAAGCGAGGAACATCGATGGATACGAACAAAGTCGCATACTGGACAGCGCTCGCAGTCTTGGGGATGGGATTGAACAGCGAATACCGGCGCGGCAATTTTCTGGCGCTGCATCGGGTGGCCGAACGGGCCGATTCCGTGTTGTGCGAAATATCGTCGCGCGCGGAACAGACACTGGCCTCCGCAATCGGCGTAACGAGTATCTCAGAGTTCGCGGCAGAAACTCGATCGGCGTCGGCCGGTCAGCTGGCAGATATGCGAGTTCAGAGCGACTTGCTGCGTGAACAGGCCCGCGATCAGGCGGAAGTCGTGCGGGACGAGAGTCGCGCCCAGGCTGAGGTGATTCGAGCGCAAGCTGAAATGCAGCGCGCGGCAATAGAGCAAGTTCGATGCGCCACGCGCTCACGGCTGCAGACAGTGCTAGCCGGTTCTTCCTCGATGGAATGACGCGGGGCAAATCCATTTTTATGTCAGAATTTCTTTCGCCAGTTACCATCTGAACCAACTTCGCACTGTCTCATTTCTCGGAAACCAGCTATAGTATTTTTGCTCAGCGGTTTTCTGTCGACAACTGACTCGAAAGAGTGGCGCGGAAATCAAGTTCCACCGCAGTCCAGGAAGAGTTGTATCCTCTTCCGCGCGAGATTTCGCAGCACGAGGCTCCCGAGCGCGAGCCTTTCGATGACGCGCGGCTGGTCGATTTAGAAGCGGAGCAGGAATCCCCGTTCCTGCGCGGTCAAAAGCGGGTCTCCGTCCGGCGCGGATCACTTCCTAAAAAAACTGCTAATCGATTGCTGTGGATCGGAGCGGCGCTGGTTGCGCTGACGATTCTCGGCGTTGCGGGTCTGAGTCTCTACCGATACGGCAAGCACTCCTGGCGTTTTCGCATCGATTCGAGCGATCAGATCGAGGTTGCTGGCGCCGAGCATGTGGCCCACGCACAGATCATGGAAGTGATGGGCGGAGACATTGGCCGCAACATTTTCTTCGTGCCGCTGGCGCAACGCCAACAGCAACTGGAGCAGATTCCGTGGGTGGAATCGGCGAGCGTGATGCGCTTCGTGCCCAATCGCTTGCGCATCGAGATTCATGAGCGCACGCCGGTGGCTTTCGCCCGCATCGGTTCGCATATTTCACTGATCGATGCCGGGGGCACGCTGATGGAGCTTGCCCCGGGCGGCAAGCATAAGTATTCGTTCCCGGTAATTGCGGGCATGAATGCCGGCGAGCCACTCTCCACCCGCGCGGCGCGGATGAAGAATTACAACGCGCTGGTTCGCGAGCTGGATTCGAGCGGCGCCCGCTATTCACAGGAACTGAGCGAGGTAGATCTCAGCGATCCGGAGGACGTGAAGGTGCTGGCGGCCGATGCGAATGGCGAAGTCCTCGTGCATCTGGGGTCGGGTAATTATCTGCAACGTTATAGAACCTACGTCACGCATGTGCAACAGTGGCGGCAACAGTTCGACAAGCTTGAGTCGGTCGATTTGCGTTATGACGGGCAGATCATCGTTAATCCCGATCTCAATGGGATGGCGCGTCAACCGGTCCTGACACCGGCTGCGGCGAAAGCGGCGATGGCCGCGGGCGTGAAGACTGCAGCGCTTGTGAATTACGAGAAATATGTGACGCATCCCGTCGCACCGACGGCTCCGGCGAAGAAAGAAGTGAAGCCGAAGACCAAAATCGCGAGCAATGCCACGGTTCATCGCGCTCCGGCAAAGGCGGCACCAGCGAAAGTGGTGGCGGCTAAAACAAGTCCGGCAAGAGCAGCGGGAATAAAGCCAGCGGTGGCTAAGCCCGTGGCAGTAAATCAGGTGCCGCCGAAGTCAAATGGAAACACACCGCCGGTCGCGGCTACTACGACTAACAAGACGACAGAGCCGCATACAGCGCTGCCGGCGGCTACAGCTACCACAGGAAAGAAACCCAGTGCCGCAATTCCTAGGGAGACCCCGCAGAACTAGCGATCATTATCATGGCGAGTCACGATCCAAATTTTGTTACCGCGATTGACGTGGGCAGCGCCAAGACTGCCGTGCTGGTGGCAGAGTTGAGCGACACCGGATTGCGTTATCGCGGCCACGGTATCAGCGAGTCGCGCGGCCTGCGCAAGGGCGTGATCACCGAACTCGATAAGGCGGTCAGCAGCATTCAGAAGGCGGTCGAGCATGCGGAAGATGTTGCAGGGATTCCGATTGAGCACGCGCTGGTGGGAATTGCCGGGGCGCACATTCGTGGGATGAATAGCCATGGCGGCATAACTTTTGGCGCGCGGTCGCGCGAGATTGCGCGCGAGGAAATTCGCCAGGCTGTGGACAAGGCGCGCACCGTGCCATTGCCGGCGGATCGCGAAATTCTTCATCTGCTGCCGCAGGAGTTTATTCTCGACGATCAACCGGGAGTGCAGGATCCGACGGGCATGATGGCAACCCGGCTTGAGGTGCGCGTGCACATCGTCACAGCTTCGTCGAGCGCGACACAGAACATTGTGACGGCGGTGAACCGGGCGGGCGTACACGTTGACGATACGATTTTTGAACCGCTTGCATGCGCGGATTCCGTGCTGCGGTCGGATGAGCGCGAGCTGGGCGTTTGCCTCGTCGATCTCGGCGCCGGATCGTGCGATCTGATTGTTTTTCAGCAGGGCGCGGTCGCCCATACGGCGGTCATTCCCATCGGCGGCGATCACTTCACCAGCGATCTCTCGGTGGGCATGTGCACGGGGCTGGCGGCGGCGGAGACTCTGAAGAAAAATTTTGGCAACGCGGTGCCGACACTGATTCCAGAGGGCAACGAAGTTGAGGTGCCGTCGGTAGGGGACCGGCCGTCGCGGATGATGCCGCAGCGCATGGCGGGCGAAATTCTGGAGCCGCGCGCGCGCGAGCTTTTCGAGTTGTTGCGCGAAAACCTGCGCCACGCGGGCGTTCTGGAGCACTGCATCGCGGGGTTTGTGCTGAGCGGCGGCGCTTCGCGGCTGCCGGGCATTCTTGATGTGGCGGAATCGGTGCTGCGCAAGGCGGCGCGTCTGGCGTGGCCAGTGCCGATGCCGAAGATGCCGTCGTTCCTGGCAGAGCCGGAGTTCGCCACCGTGCTGGGCATGGCTTATTACGGGCATCGCGCGAGGCTGGCTCGCGGGTTGCAGGAGCCTAGTTTTGGTTCGCGCATGAAGGCAATGTTTGCGCGGAAGGGCGCTTAGGGAGTTGCGCATTCTGAGCGGTTGCCGGTCGCGGCGAAAAGCAGGTCCTTCGCTTCGCTCAGGATGACAAGTCTTTGAAGGGATTTTGGTTTTACGGAAGCTGGTAGCTGAAAGCTGATTTTACGAGGTGACTTATGACTGATGACAACGGACTTCGCATCTGCTTCCACGAAGAAGCGCGCAACGACGCTCGCATCAAGGTGATTGGTGTTGGTGGCGGCGGCAATAACGCGGTCAATCGCATGATTGATTCGGGCATGGAACATATTGAATTCATCGTGGCCAATACGGACTTGCAGGCGCTGCGGATGTCGCGCGCGGCTACCAAGATTCAGCTTGGCGTGAAGCTGACCAATGGGCTTGGAGCGGGCGCCAATCCCGAGATTGGGCGCAAAGCCGCGCTTGAGGATTCCGACAAAATCATTGAAGTGCTGGAAGGCGCGGACATGATTTTTGTGACGGCGGGACTCGGCGGCGGAACTGGTACGGGCGCGGCTCCGATTATCGCGTCGCTCGCCAGCGAAATGGGCGCGCTCACCGTCGCCGTCGTTACCAAGCCTTTCGCCTTCGAAGGCAAACGCCGCATGCAGCAGGCGGAACGCGGCATTGCTGAACTGATGGAGTCAGTCGACACGACCATAGTCATCCCCAACGAAAAACTGCTGGCCGTCGCGGAGAACGCGGGCTTCTTCGAATCGTTCCGCATCGCCGACGATATTCTTCGTCAAGGGGTGCAGGGCATTTCCGACATCATTACTATTCCAGGCATCATCAATCGCGACTTCGCCGACGTGAAGGCGATCATGGCGGGCATGGGCTATGCGGTAATGGGCACGGCGACCGCTTCCGGCGAACGGCGCACCGTAGAGGCGGCGCAGCGTGCGATTGCCTCTCCGCTGCTTGAGGCGGGCGCGATTGACGGAGCGCGCGGCATTCTCATCAACATCACCGGGTCGAATTCGCTGAAGCTGGCCGAGGTGCAGCAGGCTTGCACGATCATTCAGGGCGCGGCTCATGAAGATGCCAACATTATTTTCGGCGCCGTTCTCGACGAGAAGATGAAAGACGCGGTCAAGATCACGGTGATTGCGACTGGGTTTAAAGAATCGGATATGCGCCGGGCGCGGCACCACGAAAATTATGATCCGGTCATTATTTCGCGAGAGGCATCGCGGCACGGTTCGCGTCAGCTTTCACGCGATGATGATCCTTTCGATGAGCCGGCGACGGCGGCCGAGCCCGAGCCGGTGTTCGTGCCTGAGGCGAGCTACCAGCGGGATCCTACGCCGGCGGCGTTTCAGGAATCGGCGCCGGGCGGCGGGGCTCATGCCGAGGTGATTTCACTCGAAGCGATGCGGACGGCTTCTCCCAGTTATCAGGCGGAGGACCTTGACGTTCCGGCTTTTCTGCGGAAGCGCAGCGAGGTGATGTGAGGGCTGATACCCGGATTTTTTTTAAAATTTCGATATTTAGAATCATTGGTTTAGACGGAGATTGCCGCTAAATCTTTGAGTTTAAACGGTTTATATGTAAAATATAGTTAGATAAAGAGTTAAGTCCGGACCGGACTCTCTTGTCGGGCACAGCTGATTAGTTTTTTGCCCTCGGTCTTTTGAAATCATTGGTTTAGCAAGGCAATAATATAGTTGACTGACTTTTCTATTAGGCTGAGGCTGCCGTGACAGGGTAGCGAACGCTTATTTTCTGTCCCCGAGCGCTGGCGTGATTTCCATCGAAAATGAGAATGCGGATTTCTCTGTCAGGCTGCCTACGGCGCGGATCGCCTTCATGAACTCGCGGAACGTATGTCGCGTTACATTGTCGTTGAATCCGGCGAATTCCTGCTCGCAATTGGGACATGACTGAGGTATGTCACGGAATCCTTCGAACGGGAAGACAAACAGGGCCTTGCATTTTTTGCAGTCGATGCGCAAAGCGACAATATCCGAAAGTCCGATGAAGCACTTAGTCTGTACCGTCACTTGGGATTCCCTAAGTTCCACGATAAGTGTACGTGAGCTAATGATCTACTGCGACAGGCATTGCGCAGGTAGCGGATTTACTGTCGGGCGTGATTCGTTCCCGTCGCGTGATATCAGCTTTAGCGTCATCGTCGGGTGATTTCTTTCCGGTCTTGAAATATAGATTGTCGTCTTTGATTTTGATTTCAATAGGGTCACCGACGACCAGATTCGTGGGCTGGTAACTGCCTCGTGAGAGCGTCTGGTAGTGGACAATGTAGGAGATGTCCTGGAGTTGAATCGCAAGGCAGAATGAGTATTGAGCACGCGCCGCTCCCCCGCCAGTGGGATAGGCTCTTACGTCAATCAGCTTCGCAGTCTGATACGGCGCCTTGTCGCGCGCATGCACCGTTGGTACAGCGAGCACAAGGAGAAGAACCGCTAGCACGCGCCAGTGGCTCAGTTGATATTCAAGTTTATCGAGACGGCGAGAAAGCAGATCGTTGTCCATTGTCCTATCCCTCGGAGATGCAAAACAGATCATCCTTTATCCGTATTCGTCACCGCTGATGTCGAAAGGAATTGGCCGACCGTTGAACGCAAGATTGGATTTCAAGACGCTCAGCATGTAGTGTTCATCCCAAAAACATAGCTTATTCACGTTCTCTTTCATGGCAATCTTAGCCTTGTCGATTTCGCCTTTATGTATGCGATCAATTCCAACCTCTAGAGTGTTGTTGGCGATCATGTCAGCCATTTGGAGAGGGGGATGGTCCTTGTCGCTGAGTGGCATGAATCCACCAATAAATTTTGCCGTTTTTGGATTCTTCTTTCTGAATCCTCTGTATAAGGCATGGAGTGTTTCAAAGTCGGACTCGTCGTCATGCACAAAGGCGACCATGTTGTGTCCTGGTCGCGCACGGATAATCTTGACGGTTTCAAACATGATGCTTTCGAGTGCGCGATGATAAGGATCGCCGCCGAATACTCCGGTTGCCTCTGGACGCGAACAAATCCTCTCGTACTCGGGAACGACGATGGAGACAGCAATCCCCCTGATGAAAGGATGGTCTTTGACTATTTGTTGGAGGGCCAGCTTTATTTCTTTTGCAGCATCCCTGCCGGTGGGTGGCGGGTAGGCCTTGGTTCTGAATCTGGCGAACTGGTCGGTAAGGTGATTGTATTCAGAGCTCTTAAAATATCCGACTCCCTTATCGTCAAGAACTTTGCTCCACGCCTTGCGAAGACTCGACCAATCGACGCGGGTTCCAAAAAAGCCCGCCGAGACGAACAACTGCGACTGCTTGGCGTCTTTACTGTCATCGAGGAAACAATCGTAAACCATGTAAAGGTAACCGTTCACGCTCATCTCTGGCGGAAAAACAAGGTCGTACAAACCTCAATTTAGCGGGAAATTGGCGCTAAATCTTTGACTTCGCGGGGCTTAACGGTAAAATATGAATAAGGATTTACGGGAGATCTAAGAAGCATCGAGGCTTCGACGATCTCTCCATGAAAAAAGGGTGGCGAGAGTTCCCGTCACCCTTGATCTTCTATTGTAATTATATCAATTCCGACCCACCCACACCGACACGATTTTCTACTTTATTTTCGTTGCCGATTCATTGGGTTGCGAGCAGAACGTCGCAAAACGGGGCTTGACAGGATTCTGGGCCGGCACTCAGTTTACTGCTTCGCCAACCCGACTTCGCTTACGGTGCTCATGGTTATCAGTTCTCTGCAAGTACATAAATGTGCATACAAATTCTCCCGCGCTTCGCGGCGCTACCTGCTGGCGGCGATCCACGTGTTTATCTTCGCTTCCAGCACATCGAGCGGCAACGGACCCTGATCGAGGACCGCGTCGTGGAAGGCGCGGATGTCAAATTTCTGGCCTAACTCTTTTTGGGCGCGCTCGCGCAGTTCCAGAATTTTCATTTGTCCCATCTTGTAAGACAGCGCCTGCGCGGGCCAGGCTATGTAGCGATCGACTTCGGTGTTGATGTTTTCGTCGTCCATGGCGGTGTGTTCGTGGAAGAAGTCGACCATCTGCTGGCGGGTCCAGTGCTGGGAGTGGACTCCGGTATCGACGACCCAGCGCACGGCGCGCCACATTTCATTCTGCAGGCGGCCGTATTCGCTGTAGGGGTCTTGATAAAAGCCGACTTCTTTTCCCAGGCGCTCGGAGTAGAAGGCCCAACCTTCGGTGTAGGCATTGAGATCGAGATTGAATTTGCGGAAGGGCGGCAGGCCGGTGAGTTCCTGCGCGATGGAAAATTGCAGGTGATGGCCGGGGACGCCTTCGTGATAGGCAATGGCTTCGACGTTGAGTAGATTGCGCTTCTCGGGCGCGTATTCATTGACGTTGATGCGGCCGGGACGCGAGCCGTCTCCGGCGCCGATGGAATAATCGGCGGGAGGAGCGGAGGCGGCGCGGAACTCTTCCATCTTCACCACGTCGAGCTTGTTTTTCGGCAGGCGGCCGAACAGTTGGGGCAGTTTGCCATACATCTGGTCGCGATAGTGCGAGTAGAGATCGAATAACTGCTGGCCTGATTTCGCGTGCAGGTTGGGATCCTGCTTGATGTGATCGTTGAACGATTTCAGATCGGCGAATCCCTGTGCCTTGGCGATGGAGAGCATCTGGGTTTCGATTTCCGTGACGCTCTTCAGGCCGAGTTCGTGAATGCGGTCGGGCGTGAAATCGGTGGTGGTCTGGTGACGGACGGCGAAGCGATAGCGCGCTTCTCCGTCGGGCAAGGCCCATACGCCGGGATCGAGGCGGCCGTGAGGGGCGTAATCTTCGCGCACGAATTTGGCGAACTTCGCGTAGGCCGGGGCGACATCGTTCTTAACCGCGCTTTCGATTTCGTCGCGGAGATGCTTGCGGTCGTTCTCAGAAATGGTAGAGGGAAATTTGCGCAGCGGTTCGGTGAAGGGACTTTTGTCGAGCGAATCGTCGGCAATACCTTGCGCCTGGTCTGAGACTTTTTCCAGCAGAAACTTCGGCGGTACGAGGCGGTCACGCAGGCCTTCGCGCATGTGTCCCATGGCTTGATCGAGCACGCGCGGAATCTGGTGCAGGCGGGAGATGTAGTCTTCGTAATCCTTTACGTTGCGGAACGGCGAATCGTAGGGAAGCGAGGCGTAGCCGAGGTGAATTCCGCCAAATTGCGTCGCGGGCATCTCCCAGTCCTTGAATTGAGCGGAGTCGAGTGTCTCGTGAAGGCTGCGCAGCATGAGCGCGTGGTTGAGACGGTCTTGCTCAGGGAAGCCAGTGGCGTCGATTGCCTCGAAGCGCGCGAGAGCCTGGTGCGTGTGTTCGAGATCGTCGGCGATGGCCTTGCCGGAGAAATCGCTGAGGCGATCGTTGTAGCGGTCGTCGCCTACCTGAGTGGCGAGTTCGGGCTGGGTGCGGAGCGTGTACTCCCACTCATCGGCTAGAAGGCGATTGAGTTCGGCGCGGCGTGCGTCGAGGGTTTGCGCAGCGGACCGGGCGAAAAGAGGAACAGCTAAACCAATGGCGACGAAAACCATCACGAGCGACGTTCGCAAGATGCGGACCTCCGTAGCGTGCGCAGTTGTCTCTGCGGCCGTGATGGATTCTACCGCAGCCTGACCCTAGGGACAGGTGAGTTGCGCGGTGCCGACGACAGTGCAACCCCCTCCGCAAGCATTGTTCGTGGGACAGTTAAGAACGCCGGGGCTAATCAAAGTGTCCCACGCACTGATTGCGTACGCGCCCACCGCTCCGCCCACACATTTTGCGACCCCCGCCGTTGTGACCGTTACATCCGTCGTAGGTAAACCTTTTTGGCAGGCTACCCAATTGGCCGATTGCGGCGTGAGCGTGTGGGTCGGATTGCTGTAGTATCCAGTCGCGATGAACGGTACCTCTCCGTTCGGATAGGACTGCGCGTCGGCGTTTGAGGGATTCACCGCAAGGGATTGAAGATTACTTTGGCTCTGACTCGCTCCGCAGGACAACGCGAGAGACGCAGCCAGAAGCAGAGCGAGGAAAGAAAGCGTGAGCGGAAGCCTTTCCATAACTCCTCCTACCTGACAACTGTTTGTGATGCGAACCTGAGCTTACCGGGTAGGATACGCCGACGAAAGATTTTAGAAAAGCGCGCCCCGGGATTCTCTCATAGCGGAGTGTTTCGCGGCGATGACCGTCTTCGCAAGTGTTGGCCACCGTGGGCCTGTGCTGCGCAAAATATTGCAGTTGCGGTCGCCGCTTGATAGTAATGTGAGAACTGGTTACTTAAGGTGGGTGTCCTTTTCGCGAAAATGGATTAAAGGCAATTTATTCAGATAGTTATAGGGAAGATTCTGATTCTATGAATTTCTATTTTGATCTTGCTTCAAAACGCGTAAATCGCCTACTATCGGACAGTTGCATGGGGATGGGCCTCCCGCGAGCGATTTGGCCAAACTCTTGCATCTTAATCACTAGGCCAACAAATGCCGATAAGTACAACAGGCAAGGGATTGGTCGCCTACGACCGGGGATGGTGAAGTGAAGTACAGCGCCTGTTTTGTTCGTCTCGCACTTTTCTTAGGATTGGCAATGCTGCTGGAAGCGACTAGCATCGCTGCCAGTGTGAATCCCAGCGCGGTCACGCCGCATAAGAAAACTCACAACCTCACGGAAAATCAGCATGCGAAGCGACGCATGCGGACGCTGGCGCGGAGCCGCGCTCCACGTTCACACTTTGCCGCGACCGCGACTATCGGTACGCATTCGGTGAGCTCGGGCGCGCCGGGCCACCATCATTATTACGAGCGCTTCCACACCAGTTCCTTCGCATCCGAGATCGCTGACGGTGACGTGACTGCTGGCGAAGATCCGGTTGTTCGCCAGGCTGCGATCGACGCGCTGGGCAATATGAACGGCACGGTAGTCGCGATCGAGCCGACCAGCGGACGCATTCTGGCGATGGTCAATCAGCGGTTGGCGCTTTCGAGCGGTGCGCAACCGTGCTCGACGATTAAGCTTTCTGTCGCTCTTGCCGCTCTCAGCGAGGGTGTGATCGACGAGCAAACGGAAGTTTCGCTGGGCGGGCGCAGCCGTATGAATCTTACAGAAGCGCTGGCGCATTCGAACAACGCCTACTTTGAAGCAGTGGGACGCAAGCTCGGTTTCGAGAAGGTGCAGTACTACGCACATCAGTTTGGGCTCGGCGAACTCGCTGGCTATCACATTCCGGGCGAACAGTTGGGCACGTATCCAGAGGAAGAAATCTCTCCGAAGCTGGGCGGCGTGAGCAAGATGTGCTCTTTTGGCGAAGGGATCTCGATGACTCCTCTGCAACTGGGCGCGCTGGTCACGGCGATTTCGAATGGCGGGACACTTTATTACTTGCAACATCCGACCAGCCCTGAGGCGGTTGCCAGCTTTCAGCCGCGGGTCAAGCGGCATCTCGATATCGAGCCGGTGATTCCGGAATTGTCCGATGGCATGGCGGGAGCGGTTGCTTACGGCACGGCGCGCAGCGTGCGCTTGAACTTCAACGAAGAATCGATTCTCGGCAAGACCGGCACTTGTTCGCACGCCGGCACACGCTTTGGATGGTTCGCCTCTTACGCGAACACTGAAGTTGGACGCATCGTCACCGTTGTTTTCCTGCAGGGCGGACGGCCTACGTTCGGGCCCAAAGCGGCGGAAATTGCAGGCCGCATGTACCGCAATCTTTACGACCACAATTTCTTTGTGGCGGGAGCGACGGGAATTGCGCCGTCGGAAGCGGTGCAGAAGGCGAGCACGGTGAGTACGCAGCAGCAATAAATCCGACTAGCCAGTTCATGATTCGGGGCAGTGCTTTGCGAGATTGATTTTGGCCGCTCTCGACGCCTGCGGGGAAAGTCATCGAGGTAATACTGGGTCGCGAGTAGCCAGTATCGCGACGGCCTCATCTTCGAATCCCCGCTAGATGGGGCGACTCTCCCGCCTCCCATCATGACCAACGGAACCCCCGCATAACAGTTCTTCTCGCGAAGCGCCGCCGCCTTCGTCACAATAGTTGCACCCATGAGCTCGTCTTCCGCCGCGGTAATGAAACGTCTGGAAGAGGCAGGAACCCCGCCGTCCTCAGAAAGATCGCTGGCGCGGCGAGCGGCGGTATTCTGCCTGCTGCTGGTGGCGGTTGTGCTGGTTTGCTATAACCCCATAATCCACAATGGATTCATCGGATATGACGACAGTGAATACATTACTGACAACCCTCATGTGAGGGCCGGTTTGACGTGGGCGACTGTGCAATGGGCCTTCACCACTTATTTCTTCGCGAATTGGCATCCTCTGACCTGGCTTTCGCATGCTCTCGACTGCCAACTCTTCGGTCTCAACCCTGCCGGGCATCATTATGTAAATGTCTTGCTTCATGCGCTGAACGCCGGTCTTCTTTTTCTACTGCTGCAGAGGGCCACTGGATTCTGCTGGCGCAGCCTAATGGTTGCCGCATTGTTTGCGCTTCACCCTATCAATGTCGAGTCCGTGGCGTGGGCGGCCCAGCGGAAGAACGTGTTGAGTACGCTGCTGTTTTTGCTCGCCCTCCATGCTTACTATTGGTACGCGCGCGGACCCGGGCTGCGCCGCTACAGTGTTGTGGCCTTTTTGTTTGCGTGTGCTCTGCTCGCCAAGCCACAGGTGATCGCATTTCCATTGTTGCTGTTGCTGCTGGATTACTGGCCGCTGTGCAGAATTTGTGCTCCGCAGGTCAACGGACCACCGCCTCTGCATGCTGATATCCCCAAATTCTCGGCGGGACGGCTGGTATTGGAGAAGGTGCCATTGCTACTGCTATCCGCTGCCAGCGCCGCGGTAACCATGAAGGCGCAGATAGCCGGAGGCGCGGTTCGGAATCTTGCGCAATGCGGCTTTCTCTTGCGAGTGGAGACAGCCGTCGTCTCCTACGCGAGCTATCTTGGAAAAGCGTTCTGGCCCTCGAAGCTGGTGGTGCTGTACCCGTATCCCACGAAGCTTTATCCCACCTGGGAAGTAGCTGCGGCCGCATCTCTAATCGCGCTCGTTAGCGTCTGGGTTATCCGTGCGCGCGATCAACGGCACCTTGCGGTTGGATGGTTCTGGTTTGTGGGAAGCCTCGTACCGATGATCGGACTGGTCCAGGTGGGCGCTCAGGCGATGGCGGATCGCTATGCCTACATTCCGTTCATTGGCTTGTTTGTGATGTTGACCTGGCAGGTGGCCGACTGGGCTCATGCTCACCGACTTCCGAACGCGTGGCTTGCGCTGCCAGCAGTTTCGTGTCTGCTCGTTTTGGGAATGCTCACGTACAGGCAGGTTGACTATTGGCGCGATACGCAGTCATTTTGGGAGCGCACCGTGGCGCTTACTCACGACAATTACGTGGCAGAGGATAACTTAGGGGGGGTCCTGTTCGGGGAAGACAGAAAAGATGAGGCGGCAGCGCATTTTCGGGCTGCGCTCGCGATTCGCGCCGATGATATGCCCGCTAATTTGAATCTCGGGGCTTATGAACACGGACGGGGCAATCTATCGGCAGCCATTGATCGATATCGGATCGTGACTCTGTACGCGCTCGATGTAGACATCCGCGCCAGGGCCTACGGCAATCTTGGGTCGGCGTATCGCCAAATGGGTGAGTTAGCGGCTGCGAAGCAATGCTACGAAACGGCTCTGCAGTTGGCGCCCCATCGGACCATGGCGATGATTGGACTGGGCTTGATCGCGGAAAAAAATGGAGACTTGACCGAAGCGGTTGGCCAGTACTCGCGTGCGATGGCGATAGAGCCAACCGATGTGGGATTTCTGTTGCTCGCCGATGCTCTGAAACAGAAAGGACAACTAGAGGAAGCCAAGGCGATTTACGAGCGAGTGGCCCGCTTCTCGCCAAATCTCTCCGAAGCGCAGAAGGCAGAGCGATCACTTCTCGCTGGGAAGTAAACGCGGAGAATTAACGCCGCGGAGTAACCCGGATGAGCCTAAGCCTACCGCTTTACCTCGTCCTTGGCGACCACGCCGTCCCTGATGGAGACGATGCGGTGGGCGTACTCGGCAATATCGTGCTCGTGCGTCACCAGGACGATGGTGTTGCCTTCGGAATGCAGGCGGTCGAAGAGGGCCATGATCTCATTGCCGGTTTGTGAATCGAGATTGCCGGTGGGTTCGTCGGCGAGAATAATGGCTGGCTTATTGACGAGGGCGCGCGCGATGGCGACGCGCTGGCGTTGTCCGCCGGAGAGTTCGTTGGGCTTGTGGTTCATGCGAGATTCCATGCCGACCGAGGTAAGCGCAGCCTTGGCGCGCTCGGCGCGCTCATCGGAGGGAACTCCGGCATAGATCAGCGGGAGCTCGACGTTGTGGAGTGATGTGGCGCGGGCCAGAAGGTTAAAGGTCTGGAAAACGAATCCGATTTCTTTGTTGCGGATGCGGGCGAGTTCGTCATCATCGAGTTCGCTGACCAGTTGTCCATTGAGCCAGTAGTGGCCTTTGGAGGGCGAATCGAGGCAGCCAATCAGGTTCATCAGCGTCGATTTGCCGGAGCCGGACGGACCCATGATGGCGACGTATTCGTTGCGTTGGATCTGGAGGTTGATGCCGCGCAGCGCGTGCACCTGCTCGGAGCCCATGTCATAGGTCTTCCACAGATCTTCGGTGGAGATCATGTAGGAGTTGGGCGCAGCCCAATTCGCGGGCTTATCGATTGGGTATACTTCGGCGGTCGCCATCTTGTTCTCCTTATGCGCTTCGGGCTCGGGCACGCACGCTCCTATCGCCGTTCTATCTTGGACGTTCCAACTGGTCAGAGGTTAGATGTCCAGCCCCTAAAGGGGGTGTTTCTTCCTGACGCTTTTCCGCATCGCTAAAGCGATGCCCTGATACGAAACTTAGTACGAAACTTAGAGCGAATCCTGATACAAGACTAGCTACTCTCATCTTCTTTTTTCGGGACCGAGTTATCTATTTTGACACTCGTGCCCGGCTTCAGCGTACGCAAAACTTTATAACTACCGGTGATTACTTCGTCACCATCTTGTAAGCCTTTGAGGACCTCTATATCCGTGGTGCCGCTGATGCCGGTATCGACCGGAACGAATTCAGCTTTCTTGTTGCGGATCACGAATACTCCCTGCACTTCTTCCTTTTGCTTGGCGGCGTCGACTGGCGCGCTGGACGCGGCCTGCACATTGTTACTGCTGTTGCCCTTTGCGTCCTTAGGTGCGAGGTCTGCCTGCGTGCGCACGGTCAGCGCCTGAATAGGAATGCTCAATACGCTGCCGCGAACCGCAGTCGTAATCTTAGCCGTCGAAGAGAGGCCGGGGCGCAAGTCCGGTGGCGGATCGGTGAGCGTCACAACCACTTTGAAGTCCTTCGCTTCTTCGCTCGTCGAGGTAGCCTGCGATGTAGCTACACCAGTTGAGCGGACGATGGCATTGTCGCCAATTTCGCTGACGATACCATGAAAGACCTTGTGAGGGATGGCGTCGATGGTCACGTCCGCGGGCTGGCCGAGGCGAACGTTGACGATGTCGGTCTCGTCCACCTTGACCTCAGATGTGATCACGGACATGTCGGCCAGCGTCATCAGGGTGCTGCCTGGTGAATTCTGAATTCCGATGACTACCGTCTCGCCTTCGCGCACCGGAAGATTGGTGATGACGCCGTCAAAAGGCGCTTCGTACGTGGTCTTTTGCAGGACGTCGGAGACGCGGGTGAGATTAGCCTCATTCTGCGAGATGTGTTTGTCAGCCGAATCTTTCTGTGCCCTCGCCTGTGCAACCTTGGCTTCGGCTTGGGCCAGTCCGGCATCAGCGGTCTCCCATGCAGCTTTCTTGATGTCGTAATCCTGCTTGGCGATCAAGGCCGCGTTGTACAGTCCTTGGGCGCGATCCCAATCGAGTTTCGCGTGGACGGCGTCGGATTTTGCCCGGTTCAAGTCCGCGAGAGAGGTATTCAAAGCGGCGTCGGCGGCTATGGCATCGGTCTGGGCAGCCTGCACTGAGGCGCGTGTGGCATTGACGTCGGCCGAGGACTGCACGTTCTCGAGTTGCGCCAACAACTGCCCTTTCGTCACGCGGTCGCCTTCCTTGACATGAAGCTTGATGATCTTGCCGAAAGCGTTGGCTCCGATGTTCACGTAAGTCTTGGGCTTGATTTCACCCGAGGCGCTCACAATGGAGGCCAGATTCTGCTTTTGAACCTTGCCAGTCTGAACCGTCACAAGGTTTTTGCGGCTCTGGTAGACGGTGACGGAGACGATGACGACCAGCACCAGGGCTGCGCCTACGCCAATCAACACTTTCTTCCAGGTTTTCATGATGATGATCTAATTCTTTTTATTGAAGCAGCCCTAAATTGCCGGGAAGCCTCATCTCCTTAACTAATCTTAGCCTCGTGTCCTGGTAACAGAACGGCGCGAACGCACCACGATTGCGCATCAGTGGTTACGCTCAGGCGAGGAGGAAAGTTCCCAAGATCCTGCGAAACAGGCATATCCCATGTTGCTTCGGTCGGCTTACGCTGGGAGACCTGCGGCGCAATTCATTATATCGCGCTCTGCCGTCAATCGGCTGGGGATATGGGTTGAGTATTTCCGATTGGCGCGCCATCTGAGATCCCGCAACTGGTCGAGCTACCTCGACGCAAGACGCGGATTCTTAAGGGATTTACCAGCCGACTTGGGCGCAAGAAATCTTTTTGCGCCAAGCCACTTCTCCTTGCCTTGTTGTATCCAATGAACATAGAATTAGGCAACTGGTGTTTCGCATGAGGTTGGCCTTCCTATGTTCTCTGCAGGTTTCTTGAATCGTTGCTCGGCAGTGGTGTTGGCGGGTGCAATGTCGATGGCTTTTGCCGCCGTGTCTCAAGCTCAGGACAAGGACGCGAAAGACGTTGACAATAACGGCGCGACTGCGCAGGGGAGCCAGGTCGACCCGCTCAAGCGTCCGATTCCCGATAAACAGAGAAAGGCCAATGCTAAGGCGCTCAGGATCGAGTTAAGCAAGACCTATCGCAAGTGGCTCGACGAGGATGTGCGCTGGATCATTACCGACCAGGAAAAGTCGGCGTTCATGCAGCTGTCGAACGATGAAGAGCGCGACCAGTTTATCGAAGCGTTCTGGCAGCGCCGCGATCCTACGCCGGACACCGAAGTAAACGAGTTTAAAGAAGAGCACTACCGTCGCATCGCATATGCCAACGAGCATTTCGCTGCTGGCATTCCTGGTTGGAAGTCTGATCGCGGCCGCATGTACATCGTGTTCGGGCCGGCGGACGAAATTGATTCGCATCCTTCCGGCGGCAGCTATGAGCGGCCAATGGAGGAAGGCGGGGGCGAGACTTCTACCTTCCCGTTTGAAACCTGGCGCTATCGCTACATAGAGGGGATCGGGCAGGAAGTGATGATCGAGTTTGTCGATACTTGCATGTGCGGCGATTATCACATGACGCTCGATCGTTCAGAAAAAGACGCCTTGAAAATGACGCCGAATGCCGGCCTGACCTTGTATGAGCAAATGGGCATGGCGAACAAGTCAAGTCGCTTTACCAATGGCGGGTTAGAACAGTTGGGCGCCGGACCCTTCAATCAGGATTTGCAGTCGAAGCAATTCGATCGCCTGGAGCAGTTTGCTAAATTGCAGGCGGCTCCGGCGGTCAAGTTCAAAGATCTGGAAGAGGTGGTCAGCCACAAGATCAGCGTCAACCTCATGCCCTTTGACGTGCGCGCGGATTTCGTAAGGGTCACCGGCGACACGGTGCTCGTTCCGGTTACGATTCAGATCAAGAACCGCGACATCACTTTCCAGAACAAGGAAGGAATCGAACGCGGCACGGTCAATATTTTCGGGCGCGTGACAACGCTTACGGGAAAGATCGTGCAGACCTTTGAAGACACAGTACAGGTCGACGTACCTGTGGAATTGCTTCCCAAGACGGCCGAAAATTCTTCGGTGTACTGGAAGGCTTTGCCGCTGCGCATGAGCCAGAATCGCTACCGTCTCGACATCGTCGTGAAGGATGTCAACGGGGACCGCACAGGGAGTTGGGAGCGCGCGATCGTAATACCGGACTTCAGCGAAGATAAGCTGAGTAGCTCTACGCTCATCATCGCCGATCAGATGGAGCCGGTCGCGACGAAGAATGTCGGCACCGGTAACTTCGTGATCGGGACTACTAAAGTGCGGCCACGCGTCGCGTCTTCCGATGGCAAGCCGATCTCCTTCAAGCGCAACCAGAAGCTGAATTTCTGGATGCAGGTTTACAATCTCAGCGTGGACGAAAAGACCCATAAACCTTCGGCCACATTCGAGTACAATGTCACCGACGCCAGCAACAAGGCTGTCATCCACACAGTTGAGTCGACCGACACAATGGGGAATGTGGGCGACCAGGTTACGCTGCAGAAGACACTTTCTGCCGCGAACCTGCACCCGGGCTTGTACAAGATCGAGATCAAAGTGAACGACAACCTATCCAAGCAGACAGTGGGCCCGACGGCTACTTTCGCTGTCGAGTAAACGGCTGCCTGGTTCCCAGAGGTGGTGGGCGAGAATGTTTCAAAAGCTCGGGTTCCGGATGATCGTCGTGGCCGTGGCTGCAGTCGCGGTTTTGCCGATCTTGTCGGGAACTGCCTTCGGCGCAGTCTCGGGTGCGATATCTGGATACGTTCGCGACGGTAGCGGCGCGCCGCAAATGGGCGCCGCAGTGGAGATTCTCGGTTCGACAGCCCAGGCGCTCAAGGCTTTTACATTCAAGGTTTTTACCGACGATCGTGGCTTCTACTCGGTTTCAAGCCTGCTTCCCGGAACCTACAGCGTCAAGGTAAGCGCGCCGTCATTCCTGCCTACTTTGCGAGAAAAAATCGGCCTGCGCCCGGGCGCAAGGTTGATGGTCAACGTCACCTTGACCACGCTTTTTGAGGCGATTCAATTGGTGCCGCTGCGCGGCCCGGTGGACGATGACGATTGGAAGTGGACGCTGCGCTCTGTCGCCAACCGTCCTATCTTGCGCGTGCTTCCAGATGGAACGACGGTAGTCGAGCAGAGCGGAAACGCGTCCCACGGTTTGAAAGGTGCTATCACGCTTCTCGGCGGATCGCCGAGCCAGGGTTTTGGCAGTCCCTCCGACATGACGGCCGGTTTCGCCGTCGAGCGGTCGCTGTTGTCGAGCGGCACACTTCGACTCAATGGCAATCTTGGCTATGACGCGGACGGCCAGAGTATTCCCTCAGCCGTTTTGCGCACCACCTATACCAATCGCTTCAACGGAGTCTTTGAGCCTTCGGTGGCGATCACGGTTCTGCGGCTGAATTCGCCTGATACCAATGACATGCTGGACGAGTCGCTGCAAGCGCTTTCGGTGACCAGCTCCGATCGAGTCGTGCTCGGTGACCGGTTGGAGATGAAGCTGGGAAGCGAATTACAAACCATTCAGTTTATGGGGCGGGTGCGCGCGTTCAAGCCGTTTGGATCGGCAGACTTGCACCTTACTCCGAACACCGTCGTCGAATATCAATATGCCAGCTCGGTTCCGCATACGGGCGTCGAGAATCATTTGGACGATGGCATCGAGTCGACTTCGGCAGATTTAAGCGAGACCGCGCCGCGGATGAGCATTACGAGCTTTACTCCGGCAGTTGAGAGGGCTCATCATCAGGAAATATCGCTCTCCCAGCGCGTCGGCCGAACCAGCATGCAAGTGGCATATTATTCGGACCACCTCGTCGATCCCGTGCTATCCGGAGTGGGCGAAATGTCGGCCGCCGAAAATACCGCGGAACTGGGTGATGTGCTGCCAGACATTTACTCCGGCACCTTCAGCTATCAGGGGAACGATTTCGCCACGAACGGCATGCGCGCGGTGTTGCAGCAGAAGATATACTCCGATCTGGCTGCGACCTTAGAGTATTCCTACGGGAGCGTGCTCGACCTGTCGCGTCCGGATGTTCAGCTGGAGGACGCGCGCGAGTGGATTCGCGCTGAGCGGCGCCAAGCCGTGGCCGCGAAGTTCAGCGGATCGATTCCCAAGTCGAAGACACATTGGACCGCGTCGTATCGCCATACTGGCGGGCGCGCGTTGACTCCGGTCGATCTCTTCGACACCTCACCGGGCCAAGCTTATCCTTATTTGAACGTTTGTCTGCGGCAACCGATTCCCGCCCGGTTTTTTGCCGGTCACCTGGAAATTCTGATGGACCTGCGAAACCTCCTTGCGCAGGGTTATGTGCCGGTGATGGGCCGGGATGGCCGCACGCTTTATCTGGTGCAGTCAGCGCGCTCGGTCCGCGGCGGCGTGGCCTTCAGCTTCTAGTCCTCGCCTTCAGATTCTTTCTGCTGATCCTTTCCATTACTTCTTTCCGTGAAGTTGAACGCTGATCTTTCGTGCGTACTCGTTTATAATTCCGCGATCTTGCAGAAGCCCTATTTCGCGGTCGTAGAGCGAGCGTTCGCTCCGCTGTCCGCGACGACTCGCGCTGAAGGGAATCGCGCCAAGGAGAAGAAGCAATGAATCTGCGATGGATGTTGCTAGTAGTGTTGGTGTTGGCGGGAGTCGCGTTTGGGCAGAGCTTCCGCGGCGGAATTCTGGGAACGATTACCGACGCGACCGGAGCCTCGGTCGCCGGGGCCAAGGTCAGCGCCACCAATACCGACACGGGACTGGTGCGCGAGAGCATCACCGACACGGATGGCAACTACAGTTTTAGCGAGTTGCAGCTGGGCAATTACTCGATCACTGCCACTAAGGAAGGTTTCCGCACGCAGACGGCGACCAACATCGTGGTAGCGGTTGAAGGCCCGCAGCGCGCAAATCTAACGATGACGCCGGGACGAGTCGACGAGAGAGTGGAAGTGCAGGCCGACGTGCCTCTGGTTGAAACCAGCAGCAACACGCTCGGCGGGACGATACAGGCGGAAGATTTCAAGGATCTGCCGGTCAATGGGCGCGATTTCATGAAGATGTTGACGGCCGTTCCGGGAGCGAATGCCGATCCCAGTTCGGTGAACGATTCTCCCGGCTCGTTCGGAGTTTTTTCGGTAAACGGCAATCGCGGGCGGTCGAATAACTTTTTGCTCGACGGTACAGATATGAATGACGGTTTCCGCAATGACAATGCCATTAACGAAGGCGGAGTATTCGGGATTCCGGCTACGCTGCTGCCCGTGGACGCGATCCAGGAGATGGCGATTCTGAATAACACGGAGGCCGAGTATGGAAGGAACTCAGGATCGATCGTCAACATCGTAACGAAGTCGGGAACCAATAGCCTTCATGGGTCGGTGTTTGAATACTTTCGCAACAACGCGCTCGATGCGCGGAATTACTTCAACGCCAGTCCCGCGCCGCAAAATGCATTCCACAACAACCAGTTTGGCGGATCACTGGGCGGTCCAATCATTAAGGACAAGACTTTTTTCCTCTTTTCGTACGAAGGGCAGCGGGAAATCGTCGGGTTTCCTTCGCAGGCGACGATTCCATCGCAAGCAGAGATCAACACGGCGGCCGCAGTCGTCGGCGGCATCAATCCGATCATCCAAAATATTCTGAACACGAATCCATGGGGAGTTCTTCCCGCCACGGGAAACAATCTCGATGGTTCCTTCACCGAAGAGGTAAACGCCCCATCCACCAACCGGCTCGACAGCCTCATCACAAAGATAGATCAGCATATCGGGAATAACGACCTGCTCACGGGTCGTTATTATTTTGGCGACAGCAGCCAAAGCGCTCCGTTGGCAATTGTCGGAGGAGACGTGCTTCCGGGATTCAACACGGTTGTCCCGACACGGGTGCAGGTCGTTTCTCTCTCGTACACGCATGTAATTACGCCGCGGCTGCTATCGGAGATTCGTGGCGGATGGAATCGTTTTGCGGAAACATTCTCGGCGCAGGACAGCAGCCTCAACCCCGCCAGCCTTGGCTTGAATACTACAAATGCGGATTTCACCAGTGTCGACAATGGATTGCCGGTAATAAATGTCGGTGGTTTTGCAGGGATGGGATCCAGCAAGTCGGATCCGCGTGGACGGGTCGACAGCAATGTGCACTACCTGAGCAATTTTGCCTACAACCGAGGCTCGCACAATTGGAAGTTTGGCTACGAGTTTCGCCGCACCACGGTCAATCAGTACTTTGATTTGAACCATCGCGGCACACTGGATTTCAATTCGCTTAGCGACTTTCTCGGGGGCAATATCACGGGCGGCGGTAGCCAGACCGCCGGCTCCTCGCATCGCCACACCTATCAGAATAGTTTCGCTTTCTATCTCCAGGACAACTTCCGCGTATCCCACCGCCTCACCTTGAATTACGGATTGCGTTGGGACTACTACGGAGTAATCGGGGAGAAGAACGATCTGTTCAGCATCTTGAACTCTTCGTACGATCTAGTGGAGGTTGGAACAAGCGGCGCGCCGAGCAGCCTCTACCCGAAGGACTATCATAATTTCTCGCCGCGGTTCGGCGCCGCATATGACGTATTCGGAACCGGGAAAACTGTTTTCCGCCTCGGGTACGGGTTCGCGTATGACGCGTTTTCGCAGGATTTCTTCGCTGGCCAGATCCCATATGTTTCCTCCAACGCCGGCCCTCTGTTTAACGATGTGGGGCCCAGCCCGATTAGTTACGGTTCGGCTTTAGCGGGAACGAACGTCTTGCAGCCAGAGGTGTGCGGCGGTTACGGTGCTATTCCGGTGCCTAACAGCAGTTTGTGTACCGGGCCGATCTACGGCGGATTCGGACCAGTCGACGTATTCACGGTTGACCAGCATCTGCGTACGCCTTACGTGCAGAACTACAATCTGAACATTGAGCAGCAGGTGAATTCGAAGACTGCGGTCTCGATCGCCTACGTAGGATCGTCTGGCCGCAAACTGTTTCGCTTCATCGATCTCAATCAGGGAGATCCCGCGACCGGAGTCAGGCCGCTCACCGCCCTTGGATTGCCATATGGTTACGTCCTCGATTTTCAATCCTCGGCAATTTCCAACTACAACTCGCTTCAAATGCGCTTGAATGTGCGCGATCTTCATGGCTTCACTTCAACTGCGAACTACACCTATAGCCACTCCATCGATACGGCCAGCGATGGTCAGGACTACACGCCCTTCCAGGCGCAGCCGCAAAATAGTTTTAACCCCCGCGGCGACCGCAGCAATTCCGGATTCGATGTGCGGCAGCGATTCAGTTGGCTCTGGGACTACAGAATTCCCGAAGCGCACTCGATGCACTTAGTGAGTGGCGGATGGAGCATCAGCGGCGTGGTTTCGCTGGTCACTGGTATGCCTTTTAGCGTCCTCGACTACGACAATTTCAATAACACGGGTGAGTATTATGAACGGCCGGACTTGGTGGGGAATCCTTTCGCCGGCAGCAGCGGACCTACGAACTACCTCAACTTGAGCGCGTTCGCGGCATCGTGCACGGGAGGGCCAGTCGGCACTCCTCCGACCTTTGCGTGTTCCGGCAATTATCATTTCGGCAGTTCGGCGCGCAACGGATTCTACGGCCCCCACTATCGCAACTTGGATTTTTCGTTAAACAAGGATACGAAGTTGACCGAACGCGTCAGCATGCAATTGCGCGCCGATTTCTTTAATCTTTTCAACCATCCCAATTTCGCAAATCCGGTTCTGCCGAGCTTCAATGTGCTGTGGAACCAAAACGGCATCAATCCGAATACGGGCCAAGGCACTGGCTTCTTCCCGCTAACCGTCACCCCGGACGTAGGAGCGCAGAACCCGTTTCTGGGCGGCGGTGGACCTCGGGATATTCAGGTGGCCGCGCGCTTCTCGTTCTAGCTCTGGCGCCTCGGTCAGGAAAGGTTTCTTCCCCGGCTCCTCTCGCGGATTTTGCGGAGGAGCGTTTTTACTTGCCAGTGGCCCTTCGCGATTCTACCGTTCGCACGTTCTCCCCAGATTGGGTTACACTTCCACACATCATGATGGAGAAAACGACGCCCCCCTCGCCCACAACCAACGAAAGGCGTTCGCGCCAGCGCGTGCCCGTTCGCGTACCGGTGAAGGTTCGTTACGACGGCGAAGAGCACGGGGGCTTGACGCGTGATTTGAGTTCGTCGGGAATTTTTCTCTACTCCGAGTCAGCCATGAAGCCAGGATCGAAGCTGGAACTGGTGATCATGCTGCCTCCTGACTTGGGATTGGGCCCTGGCGGATGGACGCTGTGCCAGGCTTCAGTCCTTCGCGTGGAGAAATCCGAGGGCAAGAGCCTCGGCATCGCCGCCACTTTCGACCGCATCGCACTGCTGCCTGAAATCAGCTAAAAACTGCCGGAGGGGGTCTCAGACAAGGCCTCAGCCGTAGCCCGCTTTTCTCAACTTGAAACAGCCGACATAAATAATTTGTACCAAATGATAAAAAGATCGCTTCCAATGCTCTGTTTGCGGTGCAATAATGTCCCACTTTGGAACATGTGGAGTGAGTAGATTTTCCCCCAGGTGGCTAGGACATGTGGATTGAAAAACTCACCGATGGCGTTTTGGAACTGGACACGCCAATCGGTCCCCGATATGTACAACCGAATTTCGCGCAGCGCGCTTATCTGATTTGGACGTTCCGAAATTTCTTCTCGCTGCCGCAGCAAGTGCTGCGTCCGTGGCAGCTCCGCTTGATCGATCGTTTGTTGAGCGAAAACAGATTCGTGTCTGTCTCAGTCGTGGGCTCGCACGAGCGGCCGGTGATCGGAAGGATCGAGCGGCGAGCGCAGACTCAGGCAGATCTGCTACCGTTTCGAAAACCCGCTACGGCTGTGCAGTCTGCTTCGGCGGAGCCCAGCCGCGAGGCTGCCTCGGCATGATCACGAGATGGCTGCGGGCCGCGCGATTTCCGCTGCGATCAGACTCTAAGCTGCACGCGGCATAGAGCGGACGCGCGCAAACCGGATGCTATAATCAAAAAATGTTCCCACCCTGCCGTTGGCAGTGGGCGCGTAGCTCAATTGGCAGAGCAACTGACTCTTAATCAGTAGGTTGTAGGTTCGATTCCTACCGCGCTCACCATCTTTTATACAGTGTTCATGCTGGTTTTCTCCGGTTCTTTGATTCCTTTAAGTTTTCTAAACGGACAACGTGTCCGTATGGTGTCCGTATTTTAACTCTTGCCCCGCCTGTCCGCCTCACCTCGCAAGACTGATGTTTACCTCTTTTTTTACCCACCACTGGTTGGAATAGAAAAAGACGTAACTGATGCGGACATTCGCTCCCGGCTCTAGGGCTGCGACGGCTTCGCGAAAGTCCTCAGCGGTTTTCACAGGTTTGAGGTCAACAGCTTTGATGACATCACCAACGTGCAAACCCGCAGCCTGTATCGGGCTGTTCGGGAGAAACCCTGTGATCTCAACCCCACCTTCTTTTGAATTCGCAAATGTCGCTCCCAGCAGGGCTGCGGAGGCGTCGGATTTGATTTGATTCGCGGCAACTGATTTATTCGTCGAGATGAGCTTATAGCTGAAGTCTCTGCTTCCCGAAGAAGCGCTAGCGACGCCTTCCAGTTTGTTATCCACGATACGCGCTCGGAACTGCGTTCCTATGGGGTAGTCGAGACAAAGGTCTTTTCTTTTGGACTCGTGTAGCCCATAAAAGCCTCCTCCGGGGAACAAAAAATGGCCCACAGAGGGCATTCGGTGGCACGATACGTTATATTCGGACGCCCCATCAGTGAAAGTCATGTAGCCGGGACTGGAATGCTTTATCTGAAGCTCCAAGGGATACATGTTGTCACGATTCTCCCCGGCAAATGCGGTAATAGAAAATAGCAACATCACTGCCAACCGCTTCACACAGTTCTCCTTTGAAAGACCACGCTAATCTGCTCGTGGTGAATTTGCACGTCACACTCTACAAACCAGAGGGTGGCGGGTCAAGACAAATTCTTCCGTGCTTTGGGTCAACGCATTCGGGCTTTGCGCGCTGACGGTGGCTACAGCCAAGAAGACATGATCAGCTTCGGATTCTCGGCGCGGCACTGGCAGCAGATTGAGGCAGGTCGCCCGATCACGCTTACAACACTTCTGAGAATTTGCGATACGTTCGACATTAGACCTGAGAGACTCTTGAAGGGGTTATATTTTCCCAGCAAGACATAGAGTGGGACTGCGGAAAGGCGGACAGGCCCTCCCGCTCAGCAAAATAATTTGTCAACATTTGCAGCCGATTGCAACCGCAAAAACTGCCCGGTTTCTTGGCGGCTGCTCGGGCCGCACAAATACTGGTGGGGAAGGCAGAATAACAGCATTCTTCTCCTCGGCTATCCGCTGTTCTTGCCTCTGTCCCCTATTCACAATGATGGTCACGGAAGAACCGAGAATTGTAGGTTGGCCTAGAGGAAGAATAATAGCGGGGCCCAGGGGGCGATCCCTTAAGACGCGGGCATGATGACAAAATTATCTGGGAGAGTAGATTTGGTCTACCGCCGTTAGGAGTTTAGCTACCTCAATTCGGGCGGTGTTCAAGTCTGCGGAGTAGCCAAGGTCCCGCAGCAACTGGTTTGCAATAATGGCGACGGTATCCGGGAGATCCTTGGTTCTCGAAACAAAGTTTGTTTCCAGTTCGGCCCTTCCAGCCGACCCCACACCCGAGACGCCCCTAATTATGGACGGCACGATAAACAGGTCACTGTTGTAGAAAATCGAATAGTATCCTCGGTCTCCCTGGTAAAGACTCAGGCCTCCCACTTTCAGTTCAAATGCCACCGCCGCCTCCCCATAGATGTCAAAGGTCTTCCACACATCGTTGGCGGTGCGCAGCAGAAAGGCAACATCCAGGGCGACGTCCGCAAGGCTCCAGCTGTCCCCAGAGCCGCCGACCGGGACATTCACCTGCGTCACGAACGCCACCTCCCGCCCCGTGAGGAGCCAGCTCATTTCAAAGTCATTGTTAGGCTGCCAGAACTGGATCTTGTACCAATCTCTACCCCGGCTCTCTGACACGACGGCAGACGCGGCCATGGCACAAGCGCCGCGCCGATTTACCAGTTATTCGTCGAGCAGGCCAAGAAGCTCGAACCGCGCTATCTGTCTCTGGTTATTCCCTCCCGCTGGTTTGCCGGTGGCAAGGGCTTGGACGATTTCCGCGAGGCCATGCTCGCCGACAACCGCACGCGCGTGATTCATGACTACTGGTTGGTCGGCGAAGCTTTCCCCGGCGTGGCTATCCAGGGCGGCGTTTGCTACTTTCTCTGGGAGCGGGAACATCCCGGCGACTGCGAGGTGGTCACGCATTACGAAGGCAAAGTTTTGTCCAGCGCCACACGGCCCCTGATGGAGCCGGGGTCGGATGTGTTCATCCGCTACAGCGAGGCCGTTCCTATTTTGAAAAAGATTGCTGCGGCAGAGCAGCGCACAAAAGAGCACAAAACAAACAGAACAGAAGAGGATAGCTATTCGCTTTCGCTGCCCGAAGCCAAGCGTTTCTCGAAACTCGTAAGTTCCAGAAAGCCATTTGGCTTAAACTCCAATTTCAAAGTCCGTTCGATTGAACGCAAGAACGATGTCATCGCCTACTGGAACGGGGGGCCCGGTTTCAAACAAAGCGGTAAGGGCTGGGTCTCGCGCGCTGACGTGACCGACGCCGGCAAGTTGATTGGCTCGTGGAAAGTCTTCATCGGCAAAGCCTATGGAGACCGGGGAGGAGGAGGAGCCAGCCGCGATGCACCGCCCAAGGCCGTGCTAGGTCGACCTTTTGTTGGAGAACCCGGCTCGGTGTGCACGGAAACTTATCTCTGCATCGGCCCGTTCAAGTCGGAAAGCGAAGCTGAGAATGTTTGCCCCTACATCTCCTGCAAGCTGACGCGCTTTCTGATCATGTTGCAAAAGCCTTCGCAGAACACGACGAAGAAGGTCTATACCTTCGTGCCCATGCAGGATTTTTCTCAGCCATGGACGGACGAGAAGCTCTATGCCAAGTACGGGCTGACGGATGAGGAAATCGCGTTCGTTGAGTGGATGATTCGCCCGATGGGCAGCAATGGCGATCTGTTCGAAGAAGCCGCCGCCGACGGTGACGATGAGTAAGCCTATCGAGCAAATCCTCACGCCGAAGCCGGAGGCTCGGCCGCGCATCTACGCCTATTCGATCGACGACAAGGCGCACGCGGGTCTCCTAAAGGTTGGGCAAACGACGCGCGATGTGAAACAACGCATCGCGGAACAACTCAAGACCGCCACCATCAAGAATTACAAGATTGAACTGGATGAATCTGCCGAGCGGGACAATGGCACCATCTTCAGCGACCACGAGGTGCGCGCGGCACTCGTTAAGAAGAAGTTCTCGAACCCCGAACTAGAATGGGTACGCTGCGCCCTCCAGGACCTAAAGACCGTGCTCGCCGAAATACGCACGGGGCAGCGCTTCACCGGCACCCATAGCGAACAATTTCAGATGCGCCGCGAACAGGCCGAAGCGGTGAAGGTGACGCACGCCTACTTCCACTCGCGCTGGGAGGAAGACATGCACGCCGTCCCGCGTTTCCTGTGGAACGCGAAGATGCGCTTCGGCAAAACCTTCACCACCTACCAACTTGCAAGGAAGCTCGGCGCGAAGCGGGTTCTCGTGGTGACCTTCAAGCCTGCGGTAGAAGATGCGTGGCAGACGGACCTCGAAAGTCATGTAGATTTTGGCGGCTGGCAGTACCTCTCGCGCAACTCCGACCTCGATCCTACGGAAATCAAACCACGGAAGCCGCTCGTATATTTTGGCTCTTTTCAGGACCTGCTGGGGCGCGACCACGTCACGGGAAATAGCAAGCCAAAGAACAAATGGATACACAAGGTAAATTGGGACCTCGTGGTGTTTGACGAGTACCACTTCGGCGCATGGCGAGATACTGCGAAGGAACTATTTGAGGGCGAGGAAGAAGCCGTCGCAAAGAAGGAGCTCAAATACGTCGCTGACCTTGAAGATGTTAACGAAGACCTCGTCGTGCTTTCGGAAAAAGAAATTGAGTTCCTCCCCATCACCACCAAAGCCTACCTCTACCTTTCCGGCACACCATTCAAGGCGCTCGCCACAGGCGAGTTTATCGAAGAACAGATTTTCAACTGGACCTACACCGACGAACAGCGCGCCAAGCAAGATTTCGCCGACAAGAACCCAGGTAAGTGGAACCCTTATGGTGCGCTACCGCAAATGCGCCTCCTAACTTATCAGATGCCGGATGAACTGCTGACAGTCGCGAGCGCGGGAGAGTTCGATGAGTTCGATCTCAACGAATTCTTTGCGGCTACTGGCACCGCAAAAAGCGCACAGTTTAAGCACAAGAGCGACGTACAAAAATGGTTAGATATCATCCGGGGCCAGTACATGCCGAAGGTTGTCGAGGGCCTCAAGACGGGGTCACCGCCACCGTTCCCTTACTCGGATGTGCGATTGCTGCCGTACCTGCAGCACTCGTTCTGGTTTCTTCCGAACGTGGCGGCCTGTCACGCGATGGCTAACCTGTTCGCTGAGAAACACAACATCTTCTGGCACGAGTACGAGGTTGTTGTGGCGGCTGGTGCGTCTGCCGGTATTGGTCTGGATGCGCTGCCGCCCGTGCGCGAGGCAATCGGGAGCGGATTCGACACCAAAACAATCACATTATCATGCGGCAAACTCACCACTGGTATAACTGTGCCGCAGTGGTCTTCGATCCTGATGCTGCGAAATCTGAAAAGCCCTGAGACTTACTTTCAAGCTGCCTTCCGCGTGCAGTCCCCGTGGTCTATCAAGAACCCGAATGGTGACAATCCGAACGAGGAAGAAATCCTCAAACCCGTGTGCTTCGTGTTTGACTTTGCCCCCACACGCGCGCTCCGTCAGCTCTCCGAATACGGCATAGGACTCTCGCCCAACGAATCGAATCCAGAGAACGCCGTGAGGGATCTCGTGTCGTTCCTGCCGGTGCTGGCCTACGATGGCGCAAATATGACTCAAATCGATGCGGGCGGCATCCTGGACATCGCGATGGCGGGCACTTCAGCTACTCTGCTGGCACGCAAGTGGGAGAGCGCACTGCTGGTGAACGTGGACAACGACACGCTGCGCCGAGTCCTTGATAACCCGGAGGCAATGGCCGCTGTAGAACGGATCGAGGGCTGGCGTTCGCTGGGCGACAACATCATCGAGACCATCATCAACAAGAGCGAGAAGGTCAAGGAACTCAAGAACAAGGCCAAAGAAAAGGAACTGACCGACAAACAGACGAAGCAGCTCACCGAAGAGGAGAAGGAATACAAGTCCAAGCGCAAGCTCGTGCAAGAAAA
>Ga0182024_10001760_pt1 | contig 54994 bp, 53 predicted proteins | sample P32metaG_FD_120480 | JGI IMG/M metagenome (GOLD analysis project Ga0182024, IMG submission 120480) | Permafrost microbial communities from Stordalen Mire, Sweden - P3-2 metaG (Illumina Assembly) | ecosystem: Environmental > Terrestrial > Soil > Wetlands > Permafrost | place: Sweden: Stordalen...
CGGCGACCACGCCTGTGAGTACATGACCGGTGGCGTGGTCGTGATTCTCGGTGACGTTGGACGCAACCTCGCCGCCGGCATGTCGGGCGGCACGCTCTACCTCTACGACCCGAACGTCACCGTGCACGATCATCTGAGCGCCGGGGTCTACGAGATTGATTTACTCGAGAGCGAGGACGACGTGAAACTCTTCGCGCTCCTCGAGCGATTCCGTGACGAGACCGGCTCGAAGAAGGCCGATCGACTGCTCAAGGATTGGCGGAGCGAGCGGATGAACTTCATACGTCTCGAGACCTCGGAGTACCAACGGATTCGTGACGAGGCGAAGGGTGGGTAAGGTCACCGGCTTTCTCGACTTCGAGCGACGCGGACCGCAGTACCGACCGGTGCCGGTGCGCCTGCGTGACTGGCACGAGGTGTACGAGGCCCAGAGCGACGAAGAGATCGCGCGCCAGGGTGCTCGCTGCATGGACTGCGGAATTCCGTTCTGCATGCAGGGCTGTCCCTTGGGCAATCGGATTCCCGCCTTCAACGATCGGGTCTACAAGAACCAGTGGGCGCAGGCGGCCGACCAACTCTTCAGCACGAACAACTTCCCCGAGTTCACGGGTCGGCTCTGTCCGGCGCCGTGTGAGTCGGCGTGCGTCCTTGGCATCGCGAGCGATCCCGTCACCATCGAGCGTCTCGAGTACGAAGTGGCCGAACACGCCTTCGCGAACGAAGTCCCGGTCTCGCGCCCGACGCCGCCCGAGAGCGGACGACGGGTAGCGGTCGTGGGCTCTGGGCCGGCCGGCCTCGCGGCGGCGGCGCAGTTACGAAGTGTCGGACACGCCGTGAGCGTCTTCGAGAGGAGTGACGCCATCGGGGGACTTCTTCGCTACGGCATTCCCGAGTTCAAGATGGAGAAGTCCGTGATCGATCGCCGCATCGCCGTCATGAGCGACGACGGCGTCGAGTTCCTTACGGGTGTGACCATTGGCGCCGGTGGCACGCCCCTCGACGTCTTGCAAGAGGACTTTGACGCCGTCTTGCTCGCCATTGGCTCGACGATCCCTCGCCTCATTCCTGTCCCGGGCGCCACGCTCGAGGGTGTCTATCCCGCCATGACGTACCTCGAAGCCTCCAATCGCGCCGTCAGTACGGGTGTCGCGTCGCCGATCAGCGCGCAGGGTCTCAATGTCGTCATCCTCGGTGGAGGGGACACCGGCGCCGACTGTCTCGGCACGGTGCATCGTCAAGGCGCCGCGTCCGTCACGCAGATCGAGATCATGGATCGCCCACCCGACGAGCGACCCTCGGACCAGCCCTGGCCGACGATGGCGCGAATCTTCAAGACCACTTCGGCCCACGACGAGGGTGGCGAACGTCGCTTCTCCACCGAGACACTCGAGTTTCGCGGCGAGTCTCGCGTGTCGTCACTCGTCGTCCAAGATCACGTGACCAACGATGACGTCACCATTCCGGCCGAACTTGTCTTGATCGCGGCCGGCTTCACTGGTCCTGAACTCGACGATCTGGGACTGAACGCTGAGCAGTTTCTCAGCCCACGCCAGACCCTGGCCGTCGACGACAACTGGCGGATCACGAACGCCGAAGGCGTGAGCCCCGTCTTCGCCTGTGGCGACGCGGTCAGGGGCCAGAGCCTGATCGTCTGGGCCATCGCCGAAGGGCGAAGCGCCGCCTCCTCGATCGACGCCTTCCTCTCGAATCACGACAGCGCCCTGCCCGCGCCCGTCGAGCCCTACGGCCTTTCGTGGTAACCCCGAGACGAGTCGGCGTTTTGTAGCATCGAGCCAACGGTGTTTCGAGGGGGATCATGAAGAGCACTATGCAAGACGCGCCGCTGTTGATCAGTGGCATCCTTCGCCACGGTGAGTACGTCTACGCGGACAAGAAGGTCTTTACCGTGACGCCCGATGGGGTTGACGAGGCGACGTTCTTTCAGATCGCGCAGCGCGCACAGCAACTCGCCGCGGCCCTTACGAAGCTGGGCGTGAAGCGAGGAGACCGTGTTGCCACCTTCATGTGGAACAACCAGGCACACATGGAGGCGTACCTCGCCATCCCGTCCATGGGCGCGGTGTTGCACACCTTGAACATTCGACTCTTCCCCGAGCAACTCGTCTACATCATTAAGCACGCCGAAGACGAGATCATCATCGTGGACGCCTCCCTCGCGGGGGCGTTCGCGAAGGTTCGTGACCAGATACCCCTGGTCAAGACGATCATCGTGAACGGTCCGGAGGCCACCGGCGTACTCGGCGAGACGCTGGACTACGACACGCTCGTTGCCGCCGAGCGCCCTGGCTTCGAGTGGCCAGAACTCGACGAACGTGACGCCGCGATCATGTGTTACACCTCGGGCACGACGGGTAATCCCAAGGGTGTCGTGTATTCGCACCGATCTACGTGGCTGCACTCCATGGCCTCGATGACCGCCAATTCGGTGGGACTGTGTGAGAAGGACCGAAGCCTCTTGATCGTGCCGATGTTTCACGTCAACGCCTGGGGCTCGGTCTACACGTCGTTCTTCGCGGGCGTGGAGCTCATCATGCCCCAGATGTTCCTTCAAGGTGCGCCGATCATCAAGATGATCCGCGAACTAAGGCCAACGATCTCACTCGGTGTGCCGACGATATGGAACGACGTGTTGCGGGTGGCCGAGACGACACCCGAGACTGACTTGTCGAGTCTGCGCGCCATCCTGGCTGGTGGCGCGGCGGTGCCGCGCACAATGATCGAGTCGTTTCGCGACCTCTACGGCATCAACGTCCTCCAAGGTTGGGGCATGACCGAGACCAGCCCGTTGGCCGCGGTGTCGATTCCCCCCGCGGGCACACCGCCCGAACTCGAGATCGACTACCGCGTGAAGGCCGGTCGCCTCGTGGCGGGTGTGGAAGTGCGCCTCACCGACGACGACGGCACCGTGCTCGCTCGCGACGGCAAGACCGTTGGTGAGTTCGAGATTCGCGGTCCGTGGGTCACCGGTTCGTACTTTGGCGTGGACGACCCCGACAAGTTCCGTGACGGGTGGTTGCGCACCGGCGACATTGGCACGCTCGACGAAGAGGGTTTCATGGTGGTCAGCGACCGAACGAAGGACGTCATCAAGTCAGGGGGTGAGTGGATAAGTTCGGTCGATCTCGAGGTCACGATGATGGCCCACCCGGCCGTCTTCGAAGCCGCGGTGATCGCGGTGCCTGACGAGAAGTGGCAAGAACGTCCGCTCTGTTGTGTGGTGTTGAAACCCGACGCCACCGTGGGTGTGCAAGAACTGAAGGCCTTTCTCGCGGAGCGCGTGGCGAAGTGGTGGCTACCCGAACGGTGGGCCTTCATCGAGAGCGTGCCCAAGACCAGCGTGGGCAAGTTCGACAAGAAGGTGCTGCGCGCCCAGTACGCCGAGGGTGCCCTCGACGTCGTAACCGTCGACTAGTGGAGTCACTGGACGATCTCGCCGACGAGGTAGCCGCGCTGGAGCGTCGCGTCGCCGACGCCATCTTCGACACGGTCAGAGCGCAGCTGCGCAGCGACGAGGTCGAGAGCGCCAAAGAGCTCGAACGCCAACTCTCAAGGGTGCGACGGAGCCTCCAAAAGGCTGAGCACCTACTTCGACGCAGCGACGCCGACTAGATAGCCCAGTCGTTGACGACGTCGATCACCTGTCGCAGGTTGGAGTAGTTGCGTCCGTCGAAGGCAAACGAGAGGGTCTGGTCGTTCTCCACTTGGTAGCCGTCGCCTTCGTCGAACATCGGCACCTTCGCGCGTAGGTCGGTGAGTTGTTCCAGCGTGGGCGCGTGGTGAAGGGACATCAGCCCACGCGGTCCGTCGACGGCGAAGTCCCGGTAGTTCGAGTAGAAGTGCTCGATCTCTTCGACGGTGTCGGCGATCGTGGTCGCGAGGCGAACGAGGAACATGTCGTCGGTCGCGACGTAGTGATTTCGCACGATACCTTCTTCAATGAAGGCCATCCACTGCTTCCAGAACATGCCGTCGGGCGTGTCGAGCAAGATGACCGGTGCGGGCGTGGTCTTTCCGGTGTCGAGCAACGTCAAGACTTCGAAGAGTTCGTCCATGGTGCCGAGTCCGCCCGGCAGGACGACGAACGCGTTCGAGGGGCGCGTCAGGGCGACTTTGCGCGTGAAGAAGTACTTCATGGTCACGAGATTGTCGACGCTGTCGATGTAGGCGTTGGCGTTCTGCTCGAAGGGCAGTTGGATGTTGACACCAAGCGTATTGGCCATGCCGGCGCCCTTCGCCGACGCCTCCATGATCCCGGGACCGGCCCCCGAGATGATGATCCAGTGGCGTTCGGCCATGGCCTGCGCCAATTCGCGCGTCATCTCGTAGAGCGGACTGTCAATCTTCGTTCGAGCCGAGCCGAAGATGGTCATCTTGGAGCGGTCGCTCCACTTTTCGAAAAGATTGAACGCTTCAAGGAGTTCGTCGACCGCGCGCACGGCGACGCGCAGGTTCTTCGTTTCAGCGTCGGACTCGGCCACCGCGACGACGCGCGCGAGAAGGTCGTGCAAAAGTGCGCGCCGGTCGTCCGAGAGCGCGGTGTCCTCGGCGATATCGTCCAGGAGAGTTTCGATGAGTGAGGCCACGATTACAACGTCTGGTAGAGGGTACTTCGCTGGTGCAGTGGTCGACCGAGCGGCGCGACGAGGTCTTCCAGCGACTTGACGTCCATCTCTTGGCCGTGAGTGGCCCCCGCGGCTCGTGAGATGTTCTCGTCCATCAAGGTACCGCCGAGGTCGTTCGCGCCCGCCTGGAGGATCCGCCTCGAACCTTCGACGCCCATCTTCACCCAACTCACCTGAATGTTGTCGATCAGCGTCGCGTAGTGCAGACGCGCGACTGCGTGCATCAACACGGCCTCTCTGAAAGTCGGACCCTTGCGTGAACGACCCTTCAAGAACAGCGGCGTCGCCATGTGAACGAAAGGGAGGGGGACGAACTCGGTGAAGCCGCCGGTCTCCTTCTGCAGTTCTCGCGTGCGAAGGAGGTGTGTGGCCCAACTCTCGGGTCCTTCAACGGCGCCGAACATGATGGTGATGTTCGAGCGAAGTCCTACCTCGTGCGCCGTGCGATGGACCTCGAGCCACTGATCCGAGTTGATCTTGTCGGGACAGAGAACGGCGCGGATCCGGTCGTCGAGAATCTCCGCCGCGGTGCCCGGAAGAGTCTTCAGTCCCGCGTTCTTCAATCGCGTGAGGTACGTCGCGAGGTCTTGCTCCGAGCGCCGAGCACCCTCGAAGACCTCGAGTGCGCTGAAGGCGTGAATGTGAATTGAGGGTGACCCGGCACGCACGGCGGCCACGACGTGGATGTAGTAGTCGCCGTCAAAGTTGGGGTGGATGCCGCCCTGGAGGCAGACTTCGGTCGCTCCACGCTGTTCGGCTTCACGAACGCGCTCGCTGATCTCATCGAGGGTCAAGAGATAGGGATCGCCGCGAAGGTTCAGTGACAGGGGGCCCTTCGAGAAGGCGCAGAAGCGACACTTGAATGTGCAGACGTTGGTGTAGTTGATGTTGCGATTGATGACGAAACTCACCGCGTCGCCCACGAGGTCCTGGCGAACAGCGTTGGCGAGGTCCACGACGGCGTTGTAGTCGCCGCCGCGAGCGTTAAAGAGCGTGACGAGTTCGTGCGCGTCGAACTCGTAGCCCGGTGAGTAGCGCGCGAGCAGACTCGTCACGTCGTTTGTCTTCAACGTCGAACTCGGCGCCGAAGGAGGGGTGTGATCGGTACCCGAGTACCAGGCATCATTGCGAGCCAGTGAGTGCGCGTCGGCCTGGGCTAGGACGAACGGTCGAACCTTCTCGTCGAGAAAGTCCGTTCGTTCGCCAACGAACTCGGGGTACACGGTGAGTCGCGGCGTCAGATGGAATCCGCGTCGGTCGCATTCACCTGCGAGTGCGCTTACCGCGGGCCATGGGCGTTCGGGGTTGACGTGGTCGGCCGTGACGGGTGAAACGCCGCCGAAGTCGTCGATGCCGAAATCGAGCAGACGCGCGGGGTCGTCGCTGAGGTTTGGCGGCGCCTGCAAGTGAATGTCGTCGGGCAACAAGAGACGCGCCACGGCGATGGTCCAGTGAAACTCCTCTTCGCTCGCGGGCGGGTGTGAGGCCATGGCGGTGCGCGCTTTTGGAAGAAAGTTCTGCACGATCACCTCTTGCACGTGACCGAACTCCTCGTGCGCCGCGGTGATGGCTTCGAGTGCGTCGATTCGGTCTTGTCGACTTTCGCCAATGCCGACCAACAACCCGGTAGTGAAGGGAATCTTCAACTCGCCCGCGAAGCGCAACGTGTCGAGACGCCGTTGTGGCTCTTTGTCGGGCGCCAATCGGTGCGCGGGCACTTCGGCCAAGGTCTCGAGCATCATGCCCTGGGACGCGCTGACCCCTCGGAGTTGGGCCAGTTCGTGTGCGTAGAGCGCGCCTGCGTTCGCGTGCGGCAATAGACCCGTACCTTCGAGCACCATCTGCGCGGCCGAAGCCACGTAGTCAACGGTCGAGTGGTAGCCGCGCGCGGCGAGCCAACGCGCCGCTTCGTCGTAGCGCAGTTCGGGTCGCTCGCCGAGCGTGAAGAGCGCTTCGGTGCAGCCGGCCTCACGCCCTGCCTGGGCGATCGCCATGACCTCATCCAAACTCAAGTAGGGCGACGCGACGTGCGCCGGCGCCTGGGCGAACGTGCAGTAGCCACAGCGATCTCGACAGAGTTTCGTAAGGGGAATGAAGACCTTGGGTGAGTACGTCACGACGAAACCGTGCGCACGCCGAGCCTTCTGGTGGGCCTCGTCAGCGAGTGAGACCGCCGACGCGTTCAGTAGATCGTTCAGGGTCTCGGAACCTCGTAGCGTCGTCATGGAGTCATCCTACGACGCGTTACTAAGAATTGACGCAGACTTTATTGACGCGTTGGAGCGGTTCGGAGACGTGAAACCTTGCTACTTCGTCGCGTTCATCTTGGACGACACGGTCGCCAACAGTTCGTCGTAGGACTTGGCGAACGACGCCACGCCCTCGTCTTCCAACTGCAGCGTGACACGATCGAGATCGACGTCGGGCGACAACTTCTCCAGCTCGGCGGCCTCGGCGTGAGTCGATTCCTTGTTCAAAAGATACGAGGACGCGAAGTCTGGGTGATCGAGCGCGTCGGCCAACGTCGCGTCGGGCATCGTGTTCACCGTTTCGTCACCAACCAGGCGATCGACGTACAAGAGATCGTCGTAGGTGGGATTCTTCGTGGACGTCGACGCCCAGAGTGGCCGCTGCACCTGCGCGCCGTCTGCCAGAAGCGACGTCACTACGTCTCCGTTCACACTGGTGCGGTAGAGGACGTAGGCGGCCGCGGCTTGCGCGTTCGCGGTCGTGCCGCGACGTGGGTCGCCGTCCGGGAGTAGGGCGTCCACGGCGACGTCAACGCGCGAAACGAAGAACGACGCCACGCTCGCGATGGCGCTGACGTCGTGGCCTGCGTCGTAGGCGTCGCGAATACCCGCACCCCAGGCCTCGATGACTTCGGTGTAGCGAGCCAACGAGAAGATCAGCGTCACGTTCACGTTGATGCCCGCGCCGAGCGTGGCCCGTATCGCCGGGAGACCTTCCTTGGTCGCGGGGATCTTGATCATGACGTTCGCGCGGTCCACTTTGGCGTGGAGGCGCCTCGCCGCGGCGATCGTTCCTTCAGTGTCGCGGGCGAGGCGGGGGGAGACCTCGAGGGACACGAAGCCGTCCAAGTAGCGGCGCCGACCCGCCGCAAAGTCAGCTCGCGACGTCTCGTGGACCTGGGCCAGGACGTCACAGGCGTCGCGAACGTCGTGGACAGCCAACGTCTCGAAGAGGTCCTCGGCGTTATCATCGTTCGAATCCGCGATGAGCTGGTCGTAGGCCGTCGAGGTCGCTAGTGCTTTGGCGAAGATCGAAGGGTTTGACGTGACCCCACGAACGCCGTTGGCGACGAAGGTCGCGAGCGTGCCGTCAACCAGCCAGTCTCGGCGGATGTTGTCAATCCAGGGGCTCTGACCGTAGTCGGCGTAGAGGTCGTTCAGACTGGTCATGTTCTCTCACTTAGAACTCGTTCGACGTGGTTGACCACGGTCGCTGGGACAATATTGAAATACTCGAGGACCACGTCGCCGGGGGCCGACATACCAAAGGCGTCGATGCCGATCGACGCGTCGACGTAGTTCGCCCAACCCAGTGTCGCGCCTGCTTCGACTGACACCGAGGGAATCGAACGTCGTAACACGTCGTTTCGATAGTTGAGTGGCTGTGCGTCAAAGCAGCGCCAGCACGGCAGCGCCACGACGCGCGCGACGACACCCTTCGTCGCGAGTTCGTCCGCGGCCGCAAGGCAGAGCGAGACTTCTGATCCCGTACTAACCAGCGAGAAAACCGCGTCGTCGTTCTCTCGAACGACGTAACCACCGAGACGCGCGCCCTTGCGACTGGCGACGGTCTCGTCTGGGCCAAAGACCCGGACGTCTTGACGGGTGAGGACGAGCGCCGTGGGGTGAGGCACCTTGGCGGTGAGGAACTCCTCGACGAGATCGAGGGTCTCGTTGGCGTCGCTGGGGCGAACTACGTGCAGGTTCGGCATGGCCCGTAGCGCCATGAGGTGTTCGACGGGTTCGTGGGTGGGACCGTCCTGGCCCACGCCCACGGAGTCGTGGGTGTACACCAACAGCGCACCGGCGTGGCTGAGCGCGGCGAGGCGCACGGCGGGTCGTGCGTAGTCACTGAAGACGAAGAACGTCGAACCGGCCGGACGAAGACCTCCGTGGTGGGCCTGTCCAACGAGGATTGCGGTCATGGCGAGTTCGCGGATCCCGTAGTGGATCTGACGCCCTCCAGGCGCTGACGCGTTCTGAGCCGTGGCGCCGGGAAGGACGACGCCCGTGTTGTCCGTAAGGTCCGCTGACCCGGCCGTGAGACCGGATGTCTGTGGCGCGAAGACGTCCATCGCGCGCTGGAGGGCCTTGCGCGTGGCGACCATTGAACCGGGCTCGTAGGCCTCAGGTCTGGTGGCGATGATCGCGGCGCCGTTGGTGTCAAGTTGTTCGAGGAGTTGCACGCCCTTCGCGCCCGCAGCCGCGACCCGCGCTTGCCAGGCGACACGATCGTCTCGACGCGCACTGATCGACGCCACCAACTGGCGCGAGTTCTCCGGATCGAAAACGAAAGGTTCGTCCGGTACGCCAAGGATCTTCTTCACGGCCGAGATCGCGTCGGCGCTGAAGGGGTTGCCGTGTGCTTCTTTCGTGTCCATCATCGTTGGAGAGGGAAAGCCAATGTGCGAACGCACGATGATGAGAGAAGGACGGTTCGTCTCAGCGATCGCCGAGCGTGTGGCCTCTTCGAGTACGTCAAGGTCGTTGGCGTGTTCACCCACGACCACCACGTGCCAGCCGTAGGCCGCGAAGCGCTCGGCGGCGTTGTCGTGCAACGCGAGCTCGGTGGGCCCGTCAATCGTGATGTGGTTGTCGTCATAGAAGATCGTCAGACGATCGAGTCCCAGGGATCCGGCCAGAGACGCCGCCTCGTGGCTGATGCCCTCTTCAAGACATCCGTCACCCGCGACGACCCAGGTTCGGTGATCGACGAGATCTTCGCCGTAGTCACTTCGTAGAATCCGTTCGGCGAGCGCCATGCCGACACCGTTGGCGATTCCTTGTCCGAGGGGACCCGTCGTGACTTCGATGGTTGGCGTATCGCCGCGCTCCGGGTGTCCCGGCGTTTTCGAATGCGCCTGGCGAAACTGTTCGAGGTCCGCGACGCTGAGGTCGTAGCCAAATTCGTGCGCGAGCGCGTACTGCAATACGCACGCGTGACCACAGCTCATGATGAAGCGGTCGCGGTCGTACCACTTGGGGTCGGTGGGGTCGTGTCGCATGACCCGGCCCCAAAGCATCACGCCCAGGGGCGCCAGTGCCATCGCCGTGCCACTGTGGCCGGACTTGGCCTTCGCGGGTGCGTCCATGGCCACCGCGACGATCTCACGGATGACGCGACCTTCCAACTCATTGGCTCCGGGGTAAAGATCGTCGGTCATGACTAGAACAGTACCGAATCGCCCCTCGTCGCCGAGCGGGCCCGCGAGTAGTCTCGCCACGTGGCACTGCAAATTCCTCCCAACTGTGACTTAACACTGGGCATGACGTGCGTCGACAAGTCGGTGCCCGGACGAACGGTGTGGCGAGCTCGAGCGGACGAACGATTCTTGAATCCCGCCGGTCGGGTGCAGGGCGGCTTTCTTGCCGCCGTGCTCGACTCCGCCATGGGCGCCTCGGCCGTGACGGTAGTGGGCGACCGACGAGTCACCGTTGCCAACACCGAGATGAAGGTCACGTTCCTACGCTCCGCTAAGGAGGGAGACCTCCTGACCTGCGTGGCGACCGTGTTGAAGCCGGGAAACGTCATCTCGTTCCTCGAAGCGACGATCGTCGACGACGACGACCGCCTCATCGCCACCGCTAGTTCGACGTACCTGATAAAAGAACGCACTGAGTAGGCTTAGGCCGTGAAGAACTCGACGTGGCGCCGGTTCCTTAGGGGAGCGTCGCTCCAACGCGATTTCGACGAACTGCGCGATCTAGCGATCCGCTACGTCAAAGAAGAAACGATCAAGCCACTGAAGGATCTCGGTCGCTTCATGCTGTGGGGAGCAATCGGGAGTGTCTTCGTAGGATTCGGCGCCGTCTTGCTACTCCTTGGATCTCTTCGTTACTTGCAGTGGCAGTTTCGGGTTCTCGACGGCTCACTGTCCTGGCTGCCCTACGTGATCGTCGCGGTGCTGGCCGTCGCCGTCATGGGCCTGACCGCGTGGCGCGTCGTCAGCGGAACCGCGAAGCGCCGACTAAAGGTCACTAAGTGAGCGAGCACGCCAGAACGCGACGCGAACTCGAGGCTTCGCTGCGTTCGTTCCTTCCCGATCAAGTTCAGATCGGGAACTCGATGACGTCGTCAAAACCTACGGTCGCCGCCGTGGGACTCAGTGGCGTCATGACGGGTTACCTCTGGGGCCGGCTTCGCGGGCGCCGGGCGCGAAAGAAGGCCTAGATGTTTCGCCGGATCTTTCGCATCGCCATCGCGGCCGCACTCGGTCGCGCGTGGGCGCAGAAGTCCTCCAAGTGGCTCTCCATAGCGCTCGGGATCGCGCTCTTTCGCTTCATTGACTCGCGCTCGGCCAAGTCCGCCAGGCGAGCAAAGAGTGAGAAAGCGTGAGGGGTGCGCAACTAGGCGCGGGCGAGCGCGTCATGCTCATCGACGCCAAGGATCGCCACTACCTCGTCACCCTTAAAGAGGGATCGGCGTTTCACACTCACGCCGGCATCGTCCAACACGACGACGTGATCGGGGCGTTGGAGGGTTCACTCATCCGCTCCAGCACGGAACGATCGTTCTTGGTGTTGCGACCAACGCTCTCCGACGTGGTGTTGAAGATGCCTCGTGGGGCGCAGGTCATCTACCCCAAAGACCTCGGCGCGATCCTGATGCAGGCGGACGTCGGACCCGGGATGAGAGTTCTAGAAGCGGGCGTGGGATCAGGCGCCCTCTCGATGACACTGTTGCGCGCGGGAGCGATCATCACGGCCTACGAGATTCGTGAAGACTTCGCGCAGCACGCCATGAAGAACGTCCACGACATGTTGGGCGACGACGTGGCCTACGACGTGAAGATTCGCGACGTCACCGAAGGTATCGATGAGGTCGACCTCGATCGGGTCATTCTCGACATGCCCGAACCGTGGGACGTCGTCAAGCACGCGGAAGGGGCACTTCGCCCGGGCGGAATCTTCCTCGCCTACCTGCCGACAATCAATCAGACCCAGCTCTTACGCGAGGCGCTGCACCACAACTCGTTCGGGTTGGAAGAAACAGTGGAAATTCTTCGGCGCACCTGGCACATCGACGGTCGTTCAGTGCGACCCGATCACCGAATGGTGGCGCACACGGGATTCCTGACCTCAGCTCGACGACTCGTCGGGCGTCTCGAGAGCGACTAGTCGCGCTCGATGAAGATGCACTCGCCGGGGCACTCTTCGGATGCCTCGATGACGGCATCTTCGAACTCCGAGGGGACAGTAGCCACGCCCTCGGCACCACCTGGACTGCTCTTGACGTCAGCGCCCTGTTTCACGTAGGCGAGGCCGTCGTCGAGCAGGGTGAAGACCGACGGACAGATCTCTTCACAGAGTCCGTCCCCTGTGCAGAGGTCTTGGTCAATCCAAACCTTCATTTGCGTGTCCTCCGTGGCGAATTACGTGTAGTCACTCTAGTGGGAACACGCCTCGATACGTGACCTTCTAAGTACCGTTTACTCCCCTAGGGTGGCGATATGGACGGTTCTCGGGGATTTCACGAATCTTCGCGCAATGAGCGCGACGAACCCGTCGGCGCGAATTCATCGCGCGACTTGACCCTGAGTGACGTCGATCAGGCCAACCGGCGTATTGAACTTCTCGAAGAGAAGCTCCTCGAGGCCCGTGGTCAACTTTCGCAGAGCCGTTCCAACAACGAAAAACTGACGATCACGATTCAACAGACACGTGATCAGATCGCGGCGCTACGTGATGAAGTCGAAAAGTTGACGCAGCCGCCTGCGGTGTACGGCACTTTCACCGGTTTCAACGAGGACGGCTCGGTGGACATCTTCGCCTCGGGCCGAAAGATGCGCGTGGCGTTGCACCCGGGCCTCGATCCGGCCCAGATAGCTCGCGGCGACGAAGTCGTCTTGAACGAATCCTTCACGGTGATCGGTGTGCGTGACGCCGACGGACAAGGTGAAGTCGTCACGGTCAAAGAAGTGCTCGACGAACGACGCGTCCTCGTGTACGGACGAGCCGACGAGGAGCGCGTGGTCGAACTGGCCGAGGCGTTGCGCTCGGTGAAGTTGCGAAGCGGCGACGCGTTGCTCTTGGACCTGCGCTCGAATCTGCTCACCGAGAAACTCATCCGCCAAGAGGCCGAGGAGTTGATCCTTGAAGAGGTGCCCGACATCAGTTACGCGGACGTTGGTGGACTCGACGCTCAGATCGAAGCCATCACCGACGCCGTCGAATTGCCCTACCTGCACCGGGCCCTCTTTCACGACTACGACCTGCCCGCCCCCAAGGGAATCTTGCTCTACGGGCCTCCGGGCTGCGGCAAGACGTTGATCGCCAAGGCCGTCGCCAACTCCTTGTCGCAGAAGGTCGGGGAACTGACCGGCAATCGCAACGTTCGCTCCTACTTCTTGAACATCAAGGGTCCGGAACTCTTGAACAAGTACGTAGGTGAAACGGAACGTCAGATCCGGGTGGTCTTTCAGCGCGCGAGGGAGAAGGCCGAGGAGGGCGTGCCCGTCATCGTCTTCTTCGACGAGATGGACTCGCTCTTTCGCACCCGCGGCACCGGTATCAGTTCAGACATGGAGTCGACCATTGTCCCACAACTACTCGCCGAAATTGACGGCGTGGAGTCGTTGCGTGACGTCATCGTCATCGGGGCCACCAACCGCGAGGACCTGATCGACCCGGCGATCCTTCGCCCGGGGCGACTTGACGTCAAGATCAAGATCGAGCGTCCCGACGCGGACGCGGCAGCCCAGATCTTCCAGCGTTACCTCCACGTGGACTTGCCGCTCGACGAGGTAATGGTTCGAGAACTCGGCGGTGGGGACCGCGCAAAGGCCGTCCAGCTGATCATTGAAGAGACCGTGTCGAACATGTTCCGCATCGACGACGAGAACCGCTTCCTCGAGGTGACCTATCAAGGCGGCGACAAGGAGATCCTCTACTTCAAAGACTTCGCGTCGGGCGCCATGATTGAGAACATCGTGCGTCGCGCGAAGAAGATCGCCGTGAAGCGAGAGATCGCCGGTCAAGGTAGGGGTCTACGCAAGGAAGACCTCTTCGACTCGATTCGCCAAGAGTTCCGCGAGAACGAAGACCTGCCCAACACGACCAACCCCGACGACTGGGCGCGCATCTCGGGTAAGAAGGGCGAGCGGATCATCTTTATCCGCACGCTCATCAATCGTGAAGAGGATGACGAGAAGGGTGGTCGTTCCATCCAACACGTAGGCACCGGACAGTATCTCTAGCTCGATGGCCATCGCGAAGGTTCTCGGCATCGAGACGGAGTACGGCATCGCCGGGGGGCCGGACTACGACCCGATCACCTCGTCGAGCATCATCGTGAACGCCTACGCGCAACAAGGTCGCACGCGCATCAACTGGGACTTCGACGGTGAGACGCCCGAAATGGATGCTCGGGGCCGTGTCGACCTCACCTCGTTCGCGCCAATCGTGGAGACGCATCTCGCCAACACGGTCCTCACCAACGGCGCGCGACTCTACGTCGACCACGCGCACCCGGAGTACTCGTCGCCCGAGTGCCGCACGCCGCTCGAAGCCACGCTCTACGACGTTGCTGGTGAGGAGATCATGCGTCGCGCGCTTGGCATTGCGAACGACTCGCTCGATCCCGCGGCGGCCATCACGCTCTACAAGAACAACTCGGATGGCAAGGGAAACTCCTACGGCACGCACGAGAACTATCTCGTTCGACGTGACGTCGAGTTCGCCCATCTCGTGCGCGCCATGGTGCCGCACTTCGTCTCTCGTCAAGTCGTTATCGGGGCTGGCAAGGTGGGCGCGGAGACCGAAGCCGCCCTCGAACATAACCCCACGTTCCAACTCTCTCAGCGTGCGGAGTTCTTCGAGGAGATCGTGGGCCTCGAGACCACACTGAAGCGTCCCATCATCAACACCCGCGACGAACCCCACAGTGACGCGGAACGCTTTCGACGCCTCCACGTGATCATCGGTGACGCCAACATGAGCCAAAGCGCGACCTTCGTGAAGCTCGGATCGACGGCTCTACTCCTCGCCGCCCTCGAAGAGTTCGGTCCCGTGTCATTCCCGGCCCTTCCAAGGTCTCCGGTGCACGCCGTTCGCGCCTTCGCGAGAGATCTGACCCTTCGTGAGGGCGTCCCGTGTGACGACGATCTATCTCGCAGCGCTTGGGACTTCCAAGATGAACTGTGGCACGTGGCGAAGGACTACGTCGGGCGAACGGGTGCGAGCGCCGTGGCCGAGAGCGACGAGGTCGAGTTCATACTGACCCAGTGGCGCGAGATGCTCGACGGCGTACGCGACGACCGCGACGCGGTCGCGGACCGGGTGGACTGGGTGGCGAAACTTCGCGTCGTGAACGGCTACCAGGAGCGTTACACGCTGCGCGACCAGGACGCGAAACTACGCGCCATCGATCTGCAGTACCACGATATTCGCCCCTCGCACTCGCTCGCCCAACGCGTGGGACTGAGGCGTTTATGCGGCGACGTCGAAGTTCGTGAAGCCGTTCACAATCCTCCGCTGACGACGCGGGCCTACTTTCGTGGCCAGTGCGTGGCGCGATATCCCGAACAGATCGTTGCCGCAAACTGGGATTCGGTCGTCTTTGATCTCGGCGAAGGGCCTCTTCAGCGCGTGCCAATGCTTGATCCTTTGAGGGGTACCCATGAACTCACCGCGGAGTTGCTAGAAACGAGTACGACGGCAAATGAACTTCTTGACGCACTAGACAGGTAGAACAGACGTATGAGTGAACGAGAACGAATTCAAAAACAGCGCAGTGAGCGCGCGAGCGAGACCTCCAGCGAGGTCACGGTTGACGCGACCAAGGGAGACCAACTAAAGGCCGATCTTGACGACTTGCTGGACGAAATTGACGAAGTTCTCGAAGAGAACGCTGAGGAGTTCGTACGTAACTACGTACAAAAAGGCGGCGAGTAGGCGTGGGACTTCCGCTCTTCAGCGCCCACGGAGATCCGGGACCCTCATTCTGGCACTACGCCGACACCGTCGGTCTCGCGCCGTTGGCGGCGGTCCTTCACGATGAGGCGCCCCACGCGACCACCGTCATCGCCGTTCGTTACGACCAGGGTGTCGTCATGGTGGGCGACCGTCAAGCCACTGGCAACTACATCGCGAGTCGTGACGTACGAAAGATAGAGCCGGCCGATCGCTACACGGCGCTTGCGATCTCGGGCAGTGCCGCGCGCGGTATGGAGCTCTTAAAGATCGCCCAGCTGTCCTTCGAGCACTACGAGAAGATGACCGACTCAGCGCTCAGTCTCGAAGGAAAAGCGAACTACCTTTCACCAATCATCCAACGGAACAATCTCTCGTCACCGCTCCTGGTGCTGCCCCTCCTCGCGGGCTGGGACGAGAGTCACTTGGTGGGGCGCATCTTTGAGTACGACGGCGCGGGTGGGTGCTACGAGCGGTTCGACTTCGCCACCATTGGCTCGGGATCTCCCTTCGCCGAGGGCGCGCTGCGCCTGGGCTTTCGCTCGGACTTGGATCGCGAGGCGGCCCTCGAATTGGGCGCCCTCGCGCTCTACGAGGCCGGTGACAACGACCCCAGCACGGGCGGGCCGGACTTCGTGCGCAACATCTTTCCCATGATGATCACCGTGAGCGCCGAGGGTTTTCAAGAGATCGCGGGCCCTGAGGTGGGCGGGCGGTTCCGACTCATCAATGAGCGCCGCACCGAATCGCGCGGCGTGGCCGGTGGATCACTGCGATGAGTAACTACTTCTACGTGTCACCCGAGCAACTCATCAAGGACCGCGCCGAGTTCGCTCAAAAGGGCATCGCCCGGGGTCGTTCCATCGTCGCGGCCATCTACGACAGCGGCGTGGTGCTTGTGGCGGAGAATCCCTCGGCGTCGTTGAACAAGATCTCCGAGGTCTACGACAGGATCGCCTTCGCGGGCGTGGGCAAGTACAACGAGTTCGATCGACTTCGCGAGGCCGGCATCCGCTGGGCCGACTCGACGGGATACACGTACTCGCGCGAGGACGTTGACGCGCGAGCACTGGCGAATTACTACGCCCAGCACTTGGGCGACATGTTCACGGAGGGACAAAAACCCCTGGAGGTCGAGATCCTCGTTGCGCAATTGGGCAACAAGCTTCGCCCTACGAAGCTCTACCGCGTTGCCTACGAGGGAACGATCTCTGATGAACCACGCTTCGCGGTGCTTGGTGGCGACGCCGAAACCATCAAGGACCGCTTCGCGCTCTCCGAAGACTCGCTCCAATCACTCACCGTCACGCTGCAGAACGCGTCCAGGGCGCTCTCGGGTCCCGATCGGGTCATCCCGGCCGAGGAACTCGAAGTGGGCATCCTCGAAGACCGCGGCAATCGTCGCACGTTCTTGCGACTATCGGACGAGCAAGTAAAGGAGCTGCTGAGCTGAGGTCGGCTCGGGTCACGTCATGTTACGGAGAATCTACGGCGTAGAGACTGAATACGGGATCACTTTCTCGCTGCGTGGTCAACGACGTCTCAGTCCCGACGAGGTCTCACGGTTCCTCTTTCGAAAGGTCGTCGCCTGGGGACGTTCGTCCAACGTCTTTCTCGAAAACGGCAGTCGGCTGTATCTCGACGTGGGCAGTCACCCCGAGTACGCCACCGCCGAGTGCGACTCGTTGACCGACCTCGTGGCCCAGGACAAGGCCGGTGAGTCAATCCTTCGTGAACTGGTTGGCTACGCGCAGTCCCAGCTGAGCGACGAGGGTATTCGCGGCGACATCTATCTCTTTAAGAACAACACCGACTCCACAGGCAATTCGTACGGCTGTCACGAGAACTACTGCATCGAGCGTATTGAAGACCTCAGTCGGCTCGAAAACGTCTTCATCCCGTTTCTCATAAGTCGCCAGATCTTCACGGGTGCCGGCAAAGTCGTCACCAACGCCAAAGGCACCGCCTACTCCATGAGCCAGCGCGCGGAGCACATCTGGGAAGCGATCTCCTCCGCGACGACGAGGAGTCGTCCGATTATCAACACCCGCGATGAACCCCACGCCGATCCCGAGAAGTTCCGGCGACTTCACGTCATCGTCGGTGACTCGAACATGAGTGAGTTCGCGACGTACCTCAAAATTGGCACCGCCTCGGTGGTTCTGGCGATGATCGAAGACGACATCGTCCAGCTACGCGACTACACCATGGCTTCGCCCATCAACGCGCTGCGCGATATCTCCTACGACCTCTGGAGCAAGGAGCCGGTCAAACTCATGAACGGCCGCGACCTGACGGCCCTGGAGATTCAAGAAGACCTCTGTGAGCGCGCCGAGAAGTTCGTCGAGGTCCGTGATCTCCCGGCCGATCAAGTGCACGCGGTTCGACTGTGGCGAGAAGTGATCGAGCAGTATCGCAGCGATCCGATGGGCCTCGCCGACAGAGTCGACTGGATCGCCAAGCTTCAGATCATCGAGCGTGAGCGTGAGCGAAGTGGCGTCGACTTGAGCGACCCCAAGATCGCGCTGATCGACTTGATCTATCACGACACCAACCTCGATCGCGGACTCTTCTATCGCCGTTCGGCTCGCGGACACTTCGAGCGAATGGTGAGCGACGAGCAGGTGGAACACGCCACGACGACGCCGCCACCCACGACGCGAGCGCACATGCGTGGTACGTTCATCCAAGCCGCCAAGCACTGGCGCCGTGACTACACCGTCGATTGGGTGCACCTCAAGCTCAACGACGAGATGCAGCGTACGGTGTTGTTAAAGGACCCCTTCAAGAGCACCGACGAACGTTTTCAAAAACTGTTGGCCTCGCTCGAGCGTCACGGGTAAAACGACTCGCCATGATTCGTGACTGACGAGTCATCCATCGTCAACGGCGTCGCACTGGGAGAGGATTGGCCGCAGATCGAGCCCCTCGGTCCCACGGTCGACAGAGTCACCGTGCGGATCTGGACCCTTTTTCGTCTCGCCTGGCTCTAAAACCTTGAGGATTCGCGCCCTACAATGGGGACGTGTTCAGTTTGAGTCCAATAAAACTCATGGTAATAGTTGGCGTGGTAATGCTGCTGATGGGTCCGGACAAATTGCCCGAGGTGGCACACAAACTAGGGGCGACCTGGCGCGCCATCAAGAACCTTCAAGAAAAGGTTGAGGCCGAGGTTCGAGAGGCGATTCCCGACCTGCCGAGCACGGGCGACATCGCGCGTATCGCGCGCAGTCCAGTCAACCTCTTGAACCAACTGGCCGACCGCGTGGATGCGAAGGAGGCTGCTGCCAATCAAGCCGCCGCCTCCGAGGGTGACACCGCCGGTGACGAGCCGGCGCCGCTACTCACGTCACCGCGACCTCCTCCGCCCCCACCCAAGCGCACCGACGACCCGTCACCGCCGCCCGATCCCTCGCTGAACTAAGTCTCGATGGCAAAATTTCGTCGCGCCGAGAGTGGCATGACGCTGGCCGAGCACTTGGCCGAACTGCGTCGTCGGTTCCTCATCATTGCGATTGCGGTGCTCGTCTTTGGCGTCGCGGGCTTCGTCTTCTATCCCCACATCCTCAAGATCCTCCAAGATCCCTACTGTTCGGCCGTCCCCGGTCACTGTAAGTTCCTGGTCACCAATCCGCTTGATGGCCTCACGCTGCGGGTGAAGATCGCCTTCTTTGCGGGCTTCCTCGTCTCGTCGCCCATCATCTTGTGGCAGGTCTGGCGTTTCATCACTCCGGGCCTCAAGGCTCGTGAACGTCGCTACATCGTCCCCTTCGTTTCGTGCTCGGTGGTCTTCTTCTGTGCGGGCATCGTGCTGGCGTACTTCAGCTTCGCTCACGCCATCCAGTTCTTGAAGTCCATCGGCGGCACGTCGTTGATCACCGAGTACAACCCCAATCAGTACTTGACACTTTTCTTGCTGATGATGTTCATCTTCGGCCTCACTTTCCTTTTTCCCGTGGTTCTCGTGGCGCTCGAGCTCGTGAACATCGTCACGCCCAAACAGCTCCTACGAGGCTGGCGTTACGCCGTCATCACGATCACGGTCGCGGCAGCGGTCTTTACGCCGAGTGGAGACCCTCTGTCGATGGCCGCCTTGGGCATACCGCTCGTCGTGTTCTACTTCCTCGCCATCGGCGTTGGCAAGCTGCTGCACAAGTGAGCGTGATCGACTACCGACGTCGATTCATTGACGCACTCGGCTTTGGGCTCGACCGTTTTCAGATTGACGCCATCGAAGCCGTCGACAAGGGCGTCAACGTTCTCGTCAGTGCTCCGACGGGCTCGGGCAAGACGCTCGTAGCGAACTACGCCATAGGTCGAGAGCTTGAGCGAGAACGGCGGACCTTCTACACGACGCCACTGAAGGCGTTGTCGAATCAGAAGTATCACGAACTCAGTGAACTCTTCGGTGAATCAGAAGTGGGTCTGTTGACGGGCGACACGTCGGTGAATCGAAGCGCCCCCATCGTCGTCATGACGACCGAGGTCCTTCGCAACATGTTGCTCACCGAGTCTGATCAACTGACGGCGCTCGGCCTCGTGGTACTCGACGAAGTGCACTACCTCCAAGATCCCTTCCGCGGGGGAGTGTGGGAAGAAGTGATCATCCTCACGCCGCCGACCGTACGTTTCGTGGCGCTGTCGGCGACCATTGGTAACGCCGACTTTCTCGGCGAGTGGTTCGGCCGAGTCCGTGGTCCTACGACCATCGTGGTGGAGAAGACGCGCCCCATTGTGCTGCACAACCACGTCGCCTTCACGAAGCGCGGTCAGCCCACCGCGGAGATTCACGACCTCTTGGACGACCAGCGTCTATCGGATGAAGCGCGTCGTGTCGACAATCTGATGAAGACCTCTCAGCGCTTTCGTCCGGGCGCCAAGTGGAAGGGGCCCAAATCCAGCGCACCGCCGCCGCCATTTCGCGCGCCGCGACGTTCCGAGTTAATGCAGGCCCTCGAGCGCGAAGACCTGCTGCCGGTCATCGTCTTTATCTTTTCGCGCGCGGCCTGCGACGACGCGGTGCATCAGTTGCGTCGAGACGGCCTGCTCTTCACCAAGCCCGAGGATCGAAGAGAGATCGAACACATCGCCGAAGCGCGTCTCAACGATTTTTCGAGTGAAGACCTTCAGGCCCTCGAGTACGCCGACTTCATCGACGCACTTCGACGCGGCATCACCATGCATCACGCGGGTATGGTGCCCGCCTTTCGTGAGATCGTCGAGACCTGTTTCGAGCGCAACTTGCTCGCCGTAGTCTTCGCCACTGAGACGTTGGCTCTCGGCGTGAACATGCCCGCGCGCTCGGTGGCGCTCGAACGCTTCACGAAGTACTCCGACGCGGGTCGCCAGTTTCTCACGAGCGCCGAGTACGCCCAGATGACGGGTCGGGCCGGTCGACGCGGCCTCGACGACGAGGGTCACGCCATCGTCTGTTTCTCCAGTGACCTTTCGCTTCACGACGTGGGACGCGTGGCGCTCGCCCCGCCGGCGGATCTGCACTCCTCGTTTCGTCCCACCTACAACTTCACCGCGAACCTGATCAACCACTTCGACTACGAGACCGCACTCGAGGTGGTGCAGCGATCCTTCGCTCAGTTCGAGAACGATCGGCGCCCTTTGGGTCACAAGCGTCCACTAACCGATCAGATGGTGGCGCGCCATCACGTTCTCGAAGAACTCGGCTACGCCAGCGGGTGGCAGTTGAGTGCGCAGGGTCAACTCCTTCGTTCGATCTACCACGAATGCGATCTCTTGATCGCCGAGTCGATCAGCTCGGGCGTCTTCGAGGACCTGGAAGCTTCCGAACTTGCCGGGCTCCTGAGTTGCTTCGTCTATGAGTCCAAGCGATCGACGCGTGGCGCCAACGCCGCCCAACAGGTGTCGACGAAGAAGAAACGAGTCCACCACGATCGCCTCGGACAGGAGCGCCGTCTCAGCATCAGTGAGCGACTCGGTGAGATCACGTTCATCGCCGCGACACTGCGCGGCGTCGAAGAGCGCCACAAAGTTCCCCACTTCAAAGAGCCGGACGGTCACTTCGCGACGATCATCGCCGCCTGGGCTCGGGGCGTGACCCTGGGCACGGTGTTGGACCTCGCGGACGCCGAAATTGGCCAGACGTCACCAGGGGACTTCGTGAGAAACGCCAAGCAAGTGGCCGATCTCTGCGAGCAGTTGGGCCGCATGCGCCACCTCACCAAGGTTGCCGAGGTGGCCCTCGAGGCCCGAGACGCCGTACTGCGCAGCGTGGTCGCGGGTGCCTCCAGCGTCCACCCGCGCGACTAGTTTCGCCTCTAACCTCGTAACTTCATGCATCCCTACGTAGTCGAAGAGTTCACCGACGCCGAGTCGGCGGTACTTCGCAGGTATTTCACGAATCTCCAGGGCCCAGTCTTCGCTCTGGTCAACTTGCCCGAGGTCGTCAAGGGCGCCCTTTTCGCGCGCTACTCGAGGTCGTCAAAGAGCCTTCGACGACTCTTCCTCGACGAGTTCGTGGGCGACCTCGAACTGGCCGGTGACGCGTCAATCGACGCAACGGTGGGGCTCGAAAGAGCCGACGACCTCTACCAGAAGATCTTCTTCGAGTACGGCGACGACTCGGTGGCGCAACTCGGGGGAGTGCACTTGGCCTGCGAACAGGCGAGCAATCTCTTGACCAAAGTCCTCGAGCGTGGTCGCCTGATGAGCTACCTCGAGCAGTCGACGCGCTATCTGGGCTACGACCGCCGATTGGGTAACGGACTGTACCGCTTCTATCGCGACAACGACGTGCTCGAGTCTCGTTTCGGTGCTCGCTACATCGGTGAGATGGACCGCATGTTCGATACGTACCGAGAGCTACTGCCGATCTTGACGGATTGGCTCACGCTCAAATACCCGAAGACCCCCGACGACACCGACTTCGTCTACCGACAGGCCATACGAGCCAAGGCGCTCGACGGTCTTCGTGGACTGCTACCCGCGAGCGCCCTATCGAACCTGGGCATCTACGCCTCGGGTCAGGCCTACGAAGCACTGTTGCTGCGCATGCGCGCCCATCCGCTGCCCGAAGTTCGCGACTACGCCCAGATGATGCTCGACGAACTCGTGAAGGTGATTCCCTCGTTCTTGAAACGTCTGGACGTTCCCGAGCGCGGGGTGGCGTGGACGAACTATCTTCGCGACACGCGCAGTGCCACGCACGCGCTGCTTCGTGAGAAGGACGACCACGTCGCCGACGAGGAGCCAGGGGAGTACGTCCGCCTCGTGGCTTTCGACCCCGAAGGGGAGACCCGCGTGCTCGAAGCCATCGTCTTCGCCAACGCTACGACGTCGCACGACGACTCGGCTCGACGCGTCGCGGCGATGAGTGCCGACGAGCGCGCGGCAGTGCTGGCGAGCTACGTGGGTCAGCGCGGCAATCGCCGCCACCGCCCGGGGCGGGCCTTTGAGCGCACGGACTACCGATTCGAGATCGTGAGCGACTACGGCGCCTTCAGGGACCTCCAGCGCCACCGTTTGCTCACGATCGAATGGCAGCCGCTCACCGTCGATCTGGGCTTCGACGTGCCCGAGGTGGTCGTCGAGGCCGGACTCGCGGAACGCTACGAGGAGTCGCTTCGACGTTCGGCCGAACTCTTCAATGACGTGCGCGAGGAATTCCCTGACCAGGCACAGTACTGTGTGGCCTTGGCCTTTCGCATCCGCTACGTCATGCAGATGAACGCCCGCGAGGCCATGCACCTCATCGAACTGCGTTCTGGCCCTCAAGGGCACCCGAGCTATCGACGAATCGCACATGAAATGGTCCGATTGATCCGAGAAAAGGCCGGCCACGAGGCGATATCGGCAGCCATGAGCTACGTGGACTTCTCCGAAACGGACCTCGAACGTCTCGAATCGGAGCGCGCGGCGGAGCGAAGTCGTCTGAATCGCTAGAAATCGGGAGATTTATGCACTCCTTAGGTCTAGATGGCACACATCAGGACAAAAAGGCCTTACAATGCCTGCGCTACAGAAGAGGAATTTATGGCAAGTGAAGTTGATAGCGACGAAGTATTTGACGAAGAAGAGCTCGCGGACGGTTTCGACGAAGAGGTAGTCACCGAGGAAGAGCTCGAGGACGTCGTCGACGAAATCGAGGATGAAGAGGCCGACGACGACGTCGTTGACGAGATCGTTGTGGTCGCCCTCGTGGACGATGACGAGGTCGTTCCGGCCGCGGTCGTCGTGACTGAAGACGACGACGACGTGGTGGACGACGCGGACGTCGAATTGGCTCTCGACGAAGTGCTCGCGGAGACTATCTTGCGCACGTCTGTGCCCGAAGACGACGACGAGGCCCCCCTGGAAGTCGATCCGACCCTCGACACCACCGAAGCGATACTGCCAAAACAAGACGACGAGTTTCGTTGTAAGTCGTGTCGCTTGCTCAAAAAGACGAGCCAACTCGCTAATAAGGCGAGCATGCTCTGTCGTGACTGTGTCTAAGAACTTCGTAGCGTAACGTGAACGTTTCGCTCGTGTCGGCTGTCACGCCCGAACTCGAGGCACTGTGGGCTCACGCCCACAACGACGTGCTCGTCAAGCGTGGCGGCGTCGCGCTGCTGCGAACGCTCTGTGGATCGACCGACGAGAGCGACCTCCTCGATGCGGTGGTCGCGTCGTCGTCGCTGTGGACCATTGACGACGTCGATCAACTCATTGGTTTTGTCGTCTGTCGAGAGCGAGTGGTCGAAGCGATCTACGTCGCGCATTCGTTTCGTCGCCAGAAGGTCGCGACCACGCTCGTGCACGCGCTCCTCGCGGGTGCCACGCCACCCGTTGACGCGTACGCACTACCTGGAGACCGCGCGATGAAGTCGCTTTACGAGTCGTTGGGCTGGAAGGCGCGCTTGCTTACGATGCGCGGCGCGTAGGCGGTCGGCGAACCATTCGTGTCGGCGGAGGCGGAGGCGGCACCCTCATGCCGAGCAGCTTCGCTAACTCGGGGATCGCGCCCGCGTTGTGCACCGCGACCGCGTGACTGGCCTCATCACTCGGAATGCCGAGCGGCTTCACGTTGCGACGAATCGACGTGTCCGCCGTGAGTTCGACGATCTCATTCCACAACTTGGGATCCTGATCGCCACTGAGCGACTCTGAGACGAGCGCCACGACGCGTCCGGCCGCGTCAGCACTGACGCGAGTCGAGACGTCGGGTGGACGGGCCACCAGGCTCAGGGCTTCTTTGACGTTCTTCGAGGTGATCGCGGCTTCGAGTTTCTCGTTCCACTGCGTGCGCAGATGCTCCACGCGCGCGGTCAGTGACGCTTGGAGTTCCTTCAACTGCGTTCGGGCTTCGTCGTCGAGTGAGACGGTCTTGGCGGACGTGACGACCGCACGAAGATCGCGCAGACGCAGTTCGCGTCCGGCGCCGATGGCGCCGCCGGCGCGGTCCTTCCACAGTGCGAGGTTCGTCCGGTTGAGCAACTCTTCAGCAATGCGATCGATCGTGGTGGGATCGACCGTCGGTCGACCCTGCGAGGAGGCGTTCTTGTTCTGGAGCTCTACGGCGGCGCGTACCGCGGGCATGCCGCCACGAAGCAACTGTTCGGCCACCGGCAACTGCTCTGGCGACAACGTGGCGAGGAGAGCGTTTCGGTGCGTGGTCGTTAGTGGTGGTGGCTGCGGGCCATGCGGACGCTCGGGACGGCTCGGACGACCGCCTCGATCAGAACGCGGCGCTCGCGCGGAGCGGTCGGTGCGTGCGTCTCCCTCGGCGTGTTCACTCCTCGGACCACGGGGTGGAGGTTCACCAGCGGGGCGTTCGCTACGGGGATGATCACCGCGAGGCGCGCGCGCTGGACGCTCGCTCGACGAATCGACGCCCTCACGGGGCTCTCTTCGAGTACTTGGACGCTTCGTTCCCTCACGTCGGGGTCCGTCGCGACGGTCCGTGTCGCGCTTCTCACCGTCACGTCGCGTGCCGCGACCCTTCGGGGCGTACGTGACCACGACGTCGGGCCCCTTCTTCACTTCAGGAATGAGTTCGAGGCGTTCGTTTCTCGGATCGAGTGGGGAAGCCGTCTTGGGAGCCATGACCGAAAGAACCTCGATGCCCTCCATGTACTGCTCAATATCGGCGCGATAGACGTTGCCGATCACCGGGCCGCCGGGGATGAGTGACGCCTGAAGGACGCCCTTGGGAAGCTTCGCTCCCGCGGCGCGCCACGTGGCGAGGTCGCCATTCAAACTGGTGATTTCGATCTCAATGCGTCGAGACATAGGGCTCTAATCTAGTCGCTAGGCAATAACCAAACATTTCGATGGCACTTAGTCGAATTTTAAACTCTGCTGCCTAGCATGGCATCGTGAGCACCAGACCTCCAGACGACCCCGACGAGAACGTTTTCGATTCGACGCCGGAGGTGCCCACTGCTAACGAGCCGACGACGCCGGTCGTGTTCGCTCCAGGCCCCGCGTTCGAAGCGACTACGGGAGGATGGGCGAGCTCGGTGGAACCTCCCCGTGAGCCCGTAAGCGTGACGACGAACGAGTCCAACGCGAGCGGTGCAGTTTCGCGCGAAGCGATCGTTGACGAAGCCCCGCTCGCTTCACAAGTTCGCAAGAAAGGGACCTTGTGGTCCACTCGACTTTCCCTTCTCCTCGTTGCCGCCTTGGTGGGAGGACTCGCGGGTCACTTCGCCTCGCCGAATTCCTCCTCGACACCGGGCGTCACGATTGATGAAGTGAGCACGAGTCCCGGGGCCGCCGTGCTGCCCAGCGGACTGAGTATTCCCAAGTTGGTGCAGAACGTCCTACCCTCGATCGTCAGCATTGACGTGAAGGGCGGCGGCACCGAAGACCAGGGAACCGGCATGATCATCTCCAAGGGCGGACTGGTCTTAACGAACAATCACGTGATCGCCGCCGCGGTGAGTAGTGGTTCGATAACCATTACCCGAAGCGGCTCCACGAAAAGCCAGGCGGCCACGTTGATCGGCACGAATCCCATCGATGACGTCGCGCTGATTCGCATCAACGGAGCCTCCAACCTGCCCGTCGTCACCTTTGGCAACTCCAACGCCCTTCAAGCCGGTGACGCCGTCGTCGCCATCGGAAACGCGCTGGGCCTCGCCGCGGGTACGCCCACGGTCACCCAGGGCATTGTCTCGGCGCTAGGGCGAACCGTCACTGCGGGTACGTCGACGTCGTCCGAGACCCTCAACAACATGATTCAAACCGACGCCGCTATCAACCCGGGCAACTCTGGTGGGCCGTTGCTCGATTCGAGCGGCGACGTCATTGGCATGAACACGGCGGTCGCGGGCACCTTGTCCGACGGCGAGACGACCCAGAACATCGGTTTCGCGATTCCCGTGGCGACAATTCAGTCGCTACTCAAGTCCCTGATGGCGGGCGAGAGCGTCGTCAATCATGGCGCCTTCATCGGCGTCGAGATCGAGTCGATGACGCCGTCACTCCAACAGCAGTACGGCTTCACCGTGTCGAGCGGGGCCGTCGTCATGAGCGTCATCGCGGGCACGGGCGCGGCTTCGGCGGGCGTGAAGCAAGGCGACATCATCGTCGGCATCAACAAGTCGACGATCCAGAGCGCCCAGGACGTTAGTTCGGTCATCTCCGCGCTGAAGCCCGGTGATCAGGTATCGCTGCACCTCATTCGAGGCACGAAGCACCTCACGATTCAGGTCACGCTCGGTCGCGCACCCGCGAATTAGGCCAGTGTGGCGATCCCTCCGTCGACTGGCAGAATCGCGCCGGTGATGTAGCTCGCGGCCGGTGACGCAAGAAAGATCGCCGCGCCAGCCATGTCCGAGGGCTGGCCGATTCGTTTCATCGGGGCGCTTTGGGCGATGGCGTCGCCGAAGGCCTCAAGGGTAGCGTGCATCATCTTCGACTCGAAGGGACCAGGCGCGATGGCGTTCACCGTGATCAAGGGCGCGAGGAACTTCGCCAAGTGACGCGTCAATTGATGCACCGCGGCCTTGGACGCGGAGTAGGCGTAGGTCTCCATCGACGGCACGTGCAGTCCATCGATCGAACCGATGTTGATCACTCGAGAGGGATTGGTACTGGATGCGCCAACCTCGAGTAGGGGACGCAAGAACTTGGTGAGGTGAAACACTCCCTTGACGTTGAGCGCGAGCACTCGTTCGAAGGCCGCGTCGTCGTACGCGTCCATTGGCGCGCCCCACGTCGCGCCCGCGTTGTTCACCAAGACGTCGAGGCGCGATTCGCGCGCGGCGATCTCGTCAGCGAGACGTCGACACTCACCTTCACTCGAGAGGTCGGCCGGTAGGGAAGTGCACGAGCCGAGTTTCGAGAGCTCCTTGGCTAACGCGTCGCCAACCTCGGCCTTACGTGACGAGATGTACACCGTGGCGCCCGCGTCGACGAAACCTCGCGCGATCATCTCGCCGATTCCCCTGGAACCGCCGGTGACGAGTACGACCTTGCCCGAGACGTCAAACAGTGAGTTCATGGGCCGAAGTGTACGTCAGTCGATTTCGCCCACGAGGAACGCGGCGCGGGGCCGGGGGAGATCGGGTCGACGTTCGTAGGCCCGCACCAGCGCCTCGTCCACGTCGAACGCGACCACGATCTCTTGCGTGGCATCACTAAAGGGGTTGCCCCAGATGACCCGAAAACGATGGGACCCCCGAGGGGCCATAGCTAATTCGTGACGCGGAGTCGCGTGATGGAGACCGACGTGACGTCAGACTTGGGATCGGGCGCGAACTGAGCTCGTACGGTCCACACTCCGTTGGTCGTGAAGTAAAATTTGCACTCCACTTGACTCTGCTGGACGGGTTGGAAGGGACAGACAAGGTTCGAAACGCCGGAGTTATCAGGCGAGATTGCCACCATGCGAACGACGCCGCCGGTGTGTTCTGGCAAGACATCGGCGATGACGTTAAAGTCGCCGTTACTCAGCGACGCCGGCAGTGAGTTGTCACTGAAGTCAAACGATATGACGATCGGCAGAGGAAGCGGGTTGTCCGCAGCGGCCGGGAGCGACAAAATACCCACGCTGCCAATCACAAAAAAAGCAGCCAGAAGTGCCCGTCGCATGCGCATTACTATAACAGGAAATGACGTGAATATCGCCGATAATGTTCGTTATGTAAAGTCAAAGATAAATTGACTTAGCCGGATATAAAGTTCCCTTTCCGGACAAACACTGCCCTACAGGGTGCGTTCGATAGTTTTTGAGTACTCCATGTCGCCGAACGTCACTCTCAAGCCGCGTGAATTTGTAATGGCATTGTCATCTACGGCGCTCGGTGGATTCGTCGGAACGTTGCTGCGCGACCTTCTCACGAGTGTCGATCACTTGCCGTCGCCAACGTCGGGCTCCGTCACGTGGCCCCAAGAGATTCCTTGGATGCTCTTAGTCATCAACTTTGTCGGCGTGTTCCTCGCCACGCGGCTCTTGCGCGGACCCCTGCGCGCGCACGACCCCAACGACTTGATGAGGCTCCTCATCATCACCGGGTTCTTCGGCGGCCTGACCTCCTATTCGGGCCTCTACGTCGACCTCGCGGCAATCTGGCACGTTTGTATTGGCGGGGCCATCGCCGTGGCACTGGGGGCCATCCTGAGCGGTGTTTTCGCAGGATGGCTCGGACTGATTCGGCATCGTCGATGACCTTGTTGCTGATCTCTCTCTTTGGCGCGTTTGGTTGCGTGGTTCGCTACCTGCTCGAGTACGTCGTTCGACGCCACCATCCCACTAACCGACCGTGGGCTACCGTCGCGGCGAACGCCATCGGAAGTGGCATCGCTGGCTACGCGGCCTATCGTCTCGTGGGTGCAGCGGACGTTCATCTGCGTGACGTCGTGCTGACGGGATTCTGTGGGGGACTGACGACGTTCTCGTCCGCCTTCGCGATTCCGGCGATCCTGCAGCGTGAACATCATTGGGGCTACTCCCTCACGCTCGTGGTCACTACCCCACTGGCGTGCGCCGGTCTCTTCACTCTCGGCATGGCGCTCGCCCACTAGAACTGTCGGCGATCGACGGACACGAGGGTCATTGCCGCTGTGCGCAGAGCGACCTAGATCTTGAGGGGACCTCGCTCCGCCTCGCTGAGACCCGAGAAGTCCGCCGTGCCGGTCGGCACCTTGGGCATCAAACTCGCGACGACGAGCCCGATAACCAGTAGCGCGACGCCACTGTACGGAGCCCAGACGGTGGGCGCGGTCACTTTGTAGATCGCGCCGTAGATGGCCGCGATCGTGACGAGTCCCCCGACGAGACACGCGAGGTAGAGCTTTGCCGACTTGGCACTCGCCCTCAGACCACGAAGCGCGCCCACCGCGATGAAGAGGTAGATGACGACGATGGCGAATCCGCCAAAGGTCGACATCCACGAAAACATCGACACGTACTCGGGCAGTCCGTGTGGCGGGGTGGTGGGAATGGCGAAGACCGTGGTCCACGTCACCAACGCGATGACGGCGGCGTAGGCGACGACGACGAAACCACTCGCGCCCGAGGGCGTTCCGTAGCGAGAGATCTTGGAGAGCGACCGGGGCATGCGTCCGTCCCTGGCGAGGGCGAAGACGCCGCGCGAGGCCGAGACCGCGCATCCGATCAGCACGGCGATCATGTCGAAGATCACGACGAGCTCGACGAGACGACGAATACCCACGCCCGCGAATCCGCCCGTGGCCCTGGGACCAGCGAGCGTGAAGAGAGGCGCTCCCGCGTTTTTGCCGAGTGCGCTCAGATTGAAGTGGAAACCGGAGATCTGCGCGAACGATCCGATGACGTAAAATACACCTATCACCAGCACCGACGTCAACACGGCTCGCGGAATGTTCTTCTCCGGTCGCTTGGTCTCTTCAGCGAGATTGGCCGACGTCTCAAACCCCGTGAAGAGCAAGACGCCGTAGAGCACGCCAAAGAAGACACCCTTCCAGTGGGTGGGCGAACTGTTGGCCGAGAAGCCAGTTGAAAGGTGGTGCACTCCCCCGCTCTTGAAAATGACGTAAAGAGAGAACACGAGAACGACGGAGACGGAAATGAGGGCCAGCGTCAGCTGCACTCGCGTGGACAGCGCGACACCCAGGTAGATAATCGTTCCCACTAGCACCAAGAGAGCGACATCCCAGACGAAGTAGTTGACCGGTGCGCGATGAAACTCACTCAGAATTGTGTCGTGAATGGTGCCGCCAATCATGGGCAAGATGCCAGCACCGAGTGCCAACATCCCCACGTAGTAGAGCCAGCCGGCCGCGGTGCCCACACGCCCGCCGAGACCGTCAGTCACGTAGTCGTAGAGCGAACCCGCGGCTTGTATCTTTCGGGTGTACTCGGCAATGATCCAGCCGAGACCGGTCACGCCGACGGCCGCGATCACGACCGCGAGTGAAGCGGCGTTGCCAGCACCGGTGCCCGTCGCGGCAGTGAGTCCCACGATCAAGGGCACCAAGAACGCAATGGAGAACACTGGTCCCATCAGACCAACCGACTGCGCGATCGTGTCGATCAGCGTGAGCTTTCGTTTACCGCCTAGTGACGTCTTCGTGTGATCATTCTTTGCCATGTCCCCCCTAGGTACAACAATGAACGCCCGACGAAAGGTGCTCGTCGCTAAACCGTAAGGGTTCAAACGAACTGCGTCAAGTACCGATCAGGCGAGTAGGCGTTCACTCGCTTCACGCACGAGCCACACGAAGGTGGGATCAGGTTTCTTCAACAACTCGGGGTGCCACTGGACCGCGACGATCCGCCCGTCGGGCGTTTCCAGTCCTTCGACCACGCCGTCGGAGGCCGTCGCCGAAACGACGAGCCCCTCCCCCACGGTGTCGACCACCTGGTGATGCAACGAATTGACGCCGATCTCGTTTGGGAACAGTCGAGAGGTCATCGTGCCGTCGACGATGTTGACGCTGTGGGTCGCCTCGTGACCGTCGACGTCCCATTGCGGGTGTCCGGCGCCTTCGTCGAGTTCGACGTGCTGGCGAAGCGTGCCGCCGAAGACGACGTTCACGAGTTGTAATCCGCGGCAGATCGCCAGCACTGGCAGTTCTCTCGCGCGAGCGGCCGCGAGGAGCGCGATCTCCCACTCGTCGCGCTCGGGCTCGAGGACACCGAGGTTGGTGTCGTGCGCCTGGTCGTAGTTCTCAGGGTCGACGTCGGCGCCTCCGGTGAGAACGAGGCCGTCGAGATGCTCGACCATCTCCGTGACGTCAGCGTCACGCGTGAGTTCCACTGGTAGTCCGCCGGCCAGGGCGACGGACCTGGGATAGTCGCTGAAGTGAAGATCGAAGTGAATGTCGCTCATGGCGGGAGGAACGTTCGTGCCGAGTACCGACGCCGCCCACCGACGACCCGTAATGCCAATCAGTGGTCTAGCCATAGCCTGATTCTACGCGCCGTCCACCGTCTATGGTCTATTGGATACTCGTTTGGTAGCAAACATCTTGGGGAGCACCCGTGGTCGAGCCGCTAGCTGACATCACGTCACACGACACGTACGTCAACGGGGTTCCGCGTGCGACGTTTCGCTACCTTCGCGAAAACGATCCCGTGCATTGGACCGAAGAGTCCAACGGCGGTCGGGGATTCTGGAGTCTGACGACCTACGATGACGTCCTCTTCGCGAGCCGCACTACTGACGTGTTTTCAAGCCGCCTCGGCATCCGTCTCGAAGACATGGACCCCGAGGAGACCGAAGCGCGCCGCACCTTGATGGAAATGGACTCGCCAGAACACACTCGCCTGCGTCGCCTCGTCAGTCGTCCCTTCGCACCGAAGTCGGTGAACGAGTACGAAGAGGCGATTCGCCAGCTCGCGGTCGAAGTACTCGACTCGCTCGAAGGTGAGCGCGAATTCAACTTCGTCCAACGAGTGGCTCGCGAACTGCCCATGCGGATGCTGGGCAGGCTCCTCGGACTGCCCGATGACGACCTGGACTGGCTCGTCCTACGCGGCGACGCTCTCATTGGCAACAGTGACCCCGACTTCACGGAGTTCGTTGTCGACCAGGTCGACACGTCGGCCTATCGACTTCTCCCCTTTCGCTCCCCCGTCGCGCTCGAACTCTTCGAGTACGCCACGCACGCGCTCGAAGAGCGTCGAATCACTCCCACGCACGACATCTTGAACGCGTTGTTAGAGCCCACGGCCGACGGCGAGTCACTGGACGACTTGGCCCTAATGAACTTCTTCACGCTGATGGTCGCGGCCGGCAACGACACCACGCGCTACACCATGGCGGGAGGCCTCCTGGCCCTGATCGAGCGGCCCGACATCTTCGAACAAATTCCTTCGATGTCCCTCGAGGAGCGCAAGAGTCTCGTTGACGAGATGCTGCGGTGGACGACCGTGACGATGCACTTTCGCCGTACCGTCACCGTTGACACGGAACTCAACGGCAAGTCCTTGAAGGCCGGCGACAAAGTGGTTCTCTGGTACGCCTCGGCCAACGACGACGAGAGCCATTTTCAAAACCCCGGTGAGTTCCAACCCGATCGATCGCCCAACGACCACGTCGCCTTTGGACTGCACAGTCCACACCTCTGTCTTGGCTCGCACCTCGCACGTCTGGAGATGCGAGTTCTCTTCGAAGAGATCGCCAAGCGCTGGAAGAAGGTGGAACTCGTCGACGAGCCCGAGCGACTGCGTTCGAACTTCATCAGTGGCATCAAGAACCTACCGATTCGCGTGACCTGGCGTTAGAAGAACGGAAGGTACTCGCGAATCTCCCAGTCCGTCGTCGCCGCGGTGAAACGATCCCACTCGGCTCGCTTCACCATGACGTGTTGCGCCACGAGATCGCTACCAATCGCTTCGACGAGGGCCGTGTCTGCTTCGAGGACGTCGAGGGCTTCGGCCAGTGAGGCGGGTACGCCCACCGTCGCGTCGATACTGTCAAGACCATTGCCGCCTTCGGCCTCACCAGGATTGGCCTTCGAGTTGACGCCAAGGAGGGCCGCCTGTAGGACGGCGGCGACCGCACTGTGCACGACGGCTGCGCCGTCACTGAGTCGATGCTCGAGGCGAGCGGCGCTGCCACGTTCGTTTGGCACGCGAATCGTCGCGCCACGGTGGTCGTAACCCCAGTTTGCCCAGTAACCCGAAAGCGACGCCGGGCGTAGTCGCTTGTACGCGTTGACCGTAGGGGCGCAGAGTCCCGCCAGCGCGCGATGGTGTTCGAGCAGCCCTCCAATGGCGTGCTTCGCGAGCGCGGAGAGACCGTCAGCACTCGACTCGTCGTTGATGACGTTCTCGCCCTCAGTGTTTTGAAATGAGAAGTTAACGTGCAGTCCCGATCCCCCGCGATCACTGATCGGCTTGCCCATAAAAGTGACCATCAGTCCGAGTCGGTGCGCCACTTCACGCGCGAGGACCTTGAAGAGGAATGCGTCGTCAGCCGCCTTCAAGGCGTCGCTGTAGCGCAACGTGAATTCGAACTGGGGGGTGTCGTATTCGGAGTTGACCGACTCGAGAGGTATCTCGGCGTCGGCGCACGCCGACCAGATGGCGTCAACGAGACCGAAAGGATCGACGGCCGGTCCCGTTCCATACACGAAGGCGCCCGGGGTCTCCATGGGCTTCCAACCGCCTTCGCCGTCGGACACGTAGACGTAGGCCTCGAGCTCGATACCGACGAAAGGTTCGTAGCCAATCGCTCGCCAGTCGGCGACGGCCCTGCGAAGTGCGGCCCGCGGTGAGACCGAGAACGGCGCGCCCTCTCGAACGAGATCGGCGACGACCACGCGAGTGTTGGCTTCCCAACTCGGTCGCAGGTCCGTCATGTTGAAGACCGCGTCAAAGTCTGGCAGTCCTTCGTGCCAGTGGCTTCCGGGCGTTTCAGGAGTCATAACGCGGTCGTAGCCGAGCGCCCACGTACCAGTGCAGTGACGGGTCCCGTGATCGGCCAGGCTGGCGGGTACGTACTTGCCGCGTGCGAGACCGAGATGGTCGGGCCACAACACCCGTACCCGGTCGAATGAACTCGTCATGAAGCCTCCAAGGGTGACTTTGGCGAAAGTAGCACGAGAATCGTGACCTTGTTCGTACAATGGGATACTCATTTGAGTACAAACGATTTCGGGGGGGGTCCCTTGGAGTATCGCCGCATCCTGCTTGACGGCAACGCGGTCGACGTCACACGTGACGGCGACACGTTGGTGGCTGCGGATGGAAGGCGCGTCGAGGCAGCGACCGCGTCGCACCTGCCCCCGGTCTCGCCTACGAAGATTCTCTGTTGTCATCTAAACCACGTGTCGCGAGTGCGCGAGTTCGGCATCGAGCTCCCACCGGCCCCGACGTGGTTTCAAAAGCCCGTCTCAGCCCTCAACACCCACAACGGTGCCGTCGTGCGTCCGGCTAACTGCCGATACCTGAACTACGAAGGCGAGGTCGCGATAGTCATTGGCCGCACCGCGCGCAACATCAAGCTGGCGGACGCGCCGCACTACGTTGCGGGTTACACCATCGCCAACGACTTCGGCTTGCACGATTTCCGTGACACGGATGCCGGGTCGATGCTGCGAGTAAAGGGTGCCGACACCTTGTGTCCGATTGGTCCGGGGCTCATCACGGATTGGGACTTTCACGCCAAGTCCATGCGTACGATCGTGAACGGCGACGTTCGTCAAGACGGCTCCACTGAAGAGATGGCGTGGGACATGCACTACCTCGTCACGGACGTCGCTCGGCTCATCACGTTGGTGCCCGGCGACGTCATCCTCTCGGGTACGCCGGCGTTCTCTCGGCCGGTCGAACCGGGCGACGTCGTCACCGTTGAAGTAGAAGGTCTAGGAGCTCTCACCAATCACGTAGTCTCCTCACCCCATCCCGTTAGCGACGAAGTCGGTGCGCAGCCCACCGCGACCGAGGAAGTACTTTCGACCACCTATGGGGGTGACTGGGAGTTTCGCGGACAGCGCCGTCCTCATCCCACGGAGCGTTCCGCGCTGCCCTACCCCCGCGTACGACCACGGTTCGAATCGTGAGTGAAGAACGGACCAACGTCGGTGGTGTCGCGGTCGCGACGGGACACTTCATCAACAACGTCCGAGTTTCTTCACACGCCACCTTCGAGGACCGTTCACCACTCGACTGGTCGTTGAAGCTCGCGGACGTCGCCCGCGGGAACGAGCGCGACGCCGAAGCGGCCGTGAGTGCGGCGCACGTCGCCTTCCCCGCGTGGGCGGCCCTGAGCCCGCGACAACGCGCGAAGTACCTCCGCCGATTGGCCGATCTGATCGACGAGAACATCGAGCGGATCGCTACCGTCGAATGTCTCGACATGGCCATGCTCTTCGAGAGCCTTCGACTCCGCGTGATCGCCCGCGGTGCTCGGAACTTTCGTGCGTACGCCGATCTCGCTGAGTCCTACGAGTCGAGGCGTTGGGCATCGAACGGCACGCATAACTCGGTGCTGCGCATGCCCGCGGGACCGACAGTCGTCATCACGCCCTGGAACGCGCCCTTCATGCTCTCGACGTGGAAGTGCGCGCCGGCTCTCGCCGCGGGCAACACCGTTGTCCTGAAGCCCGCCGAGTGGTCACCGCTGAGTTGCTCGTTGTTGATGGACCTCGCACTCGAGGCCGAGTTTCCTCCCGGCGTCTTCAACCTGGTGCAGGGAATCGGCGACGAAGTGGGCGCGTCACTCGTCGCCGACGCACGCGTGCGTCGAATCTCCTTTACCGGTTCACCCGAGACCGGACGGCGCATCGGCGTCGCCGCGGCGAAGAATCTCGTCCCCTTTACGGCCGAACTCGGAGGGAAGGGTCCCTTCGTGGTCTTCGCCGACGCCGACCTCGACCTCGCCGCGGAGAAGGCCGCCTTGATGTACGACGACGCGGGGCAGGTCTGTCTGGCCGGGACGAGACTCATCGTTGAGGCGAGCATTCGTGACGAGTTTCTCGATCGGCTCACGAACTTGAGCGAGCAACACGTGCTCGGTGACAGCAGAGACCCGGATACCACCATCTCGCCACTCATCCACCCCGAGCACTTCGCGCGCGTCGAAGGGTTCGTCAAGCGTTCGCTCGCCGCGGGCGACACGCTCCTCTTCGGTGGCGAACGGTTGAAGGACGACGGTCTGTGGTTCGAACCGACGTTGATCGAACCGCGCGACAACGACGCCGAGATCGTCCAGCGTGAAGTCTTCGGTCCGGTGTTGACTTTCCAGACGTTCGACGGCGAGACAGAAGCGATTGAGCTCGCCAACTCTACGAAGTACGGTCTCACCGCGATGGTCTTCACCGCCGACCAGAAGAAGGCCGACCGCTTCGGCGTCGGCGTTCGAGCGGGAACTATCTGGGTGAACTGTTTTCTCGTTCGTGACCTGACGGCACCCTTCGGCGGAACTGGCATCAGCGGCGTGGGGCGCGAAGGCGGCGACTACGCCCTCGACTTCTACAGCGACCTGAAGACCTACCAAGTGAAAGAGGACACCACGCATGGGTGAAATCGTCGGCGCTGGATTCCTCGCGCACGTTCCGACCATCGTCCTACCCGACGACGTTCGCCGTGCGTTGAACAACGGTGAGGAGAGCACGCTCTACACCGGGCTGCACCGACTGCGCCGTGAGGTCTTTGACGTGCTGAAGCCCGACCTCGTCATCGTGTTCGACAGTCACTGGTTCACCACCGTCGAGTTCGTCATCACCGCGGCCGAACGTCGACTCGGCTACTTCACCTCCGAAGAACTGCCGCGGGGCATGTCGAGCGTTCCCTACGACGTGAAGGGTGATCCCTCATTCGCGAAACTCGTCGGTGAGATTGCCGACGGCACGCCCGAGTGCTGGATCACGCCGATTGACAACGAGCACCTGCCCATCATGTACGCGACCACGAACTTCTTCTCGTTTCTTCAAGGTGACGAGGCGTGGCTCTCGGTCAGCACCTGTCAAACCTCGGAACCGCGTGACTTCACGGCCGTCGGCGAAGTCATCGCCAAGGCCATCGAGCAGAGTGATCGCCGTGTCGTCCTCATTGCGTCGGGCGCCCTCAGCCACACCTTCCATACCCTTCGCACGTTGCGAGACCACGAAGCCGCCGGCGAAGAGCACATCTTCTCCGACGAGGCTCGTGCGGCCGACCACAAAGTCATTGACGCGTGGCTCCGCGGCGATCACGCGAGTGTCATCGACGACTACCCGGAGTTCTTCAAAGTGAAGCCCGAAGGCCGCTTCGCGCACTATCAGATGATGATCGCGGCCCTCGGCGGACGTGAGTGCGTGGCCCCGGGGCGCCTCTTTTCCCAGTACGAGAACTCCATCGGGACGGGTCAGATTCACGTATGGTTCGATCAACCTGAAAACGGGTGGAGAGGAGCATCATCGTGAGCCTTCGAGGCCTCCCCTACCCTCGCACCGCGAGTGGTCGCGCGTCGCTCTTGCCGCCGCCGCCGTGGCACTACTCGGGTGATCTGCTCACGGTCGAGTACCGAACCGATCCCTCCGCCATCGCCGCGCTACTACCCGATGCCGTCTCGCTCGCGAACGACGACGAGGATCCGGGTGCCGTGGCGTTCATCTGGGCCGACTGGCAGAGCTGCGGTGACGACGAGGCTGAACTGCTCGATCCCGTGCGTGCTCAGTACAAGGAGTCCTTCATCGTCGTGCGCTGTCGCTACCAGGATCGTCTCTATAGCCGGTGTCTCTTCATCTGGGTCGACAAGGACTTCGCGCTGGTGAGGGGACAGATCCAGGGTTACCCAAAGAAACTCGGCTCGATCTACCAGACGAGGCCCGTCACGCGTGGACGCGCCGGACCCCGACTCGAAGCCGGAGGATCCTTCGGCATGACCCTCGCAGCGGGCGATCGTCGCCTGGCGCAGGCAACGGTGACGCTCCGGGGTGAAAGCGCGACCGGTGGCTTCGTCAATGGTCACGCGATGTTGCACCACCGCTGGTTCCCCCGCGTCGAGATGGACGATCGCGACGCGCTGAGTGACGTCATCACCATGGCTGGCGAGGACGTGGACGTCGGCCCCGCGTACGGCGGATCGGCGACGCTCGAGATCTTCGACTCCCCCACGGAAGAGCTTCTCTCCCTCGCGCCGCGAGAGATACTCGGCGGCTACTTCCGATCGGTCGGTACCACCTTCAACGGTGGCACCACGCTCGAGGATTAGTCGTGTCGCGACGAATAGCCAGCTCCAAAGCCACGGTCGTCTCCCAGGCCGAACGCGACATTCGCGCTCGCCTCGACGAGCACGAACTCGACTTCACCGCCATGAGCGCGATTTCGAACATCTACCGCGCGGGTTCAGCGGTTCGAAATCATATGGAGCGTTCGCTCCTGGCGGACTACGACCTCAGCTGGGTCGCCTTCACGGTGCTCTGGGTGTTGTGGATCTGGGGCGAGCAAGAGACGGGTCACGTCGCCGGCGAGGCCGGCATCACGAAGGGTACTTTGACGGGCGTCATGAAGACGCTGCAGGCGCGAAAACTCATCAAGCGAATCCCCCACCGTGACGATCGACGAAGGGTGTCGATTGGCCTGACGAAAGCTGGGGTGCGCCTCATTGAACAGGTGTTCCCCGAGTTCAATACTCACGAAACCCTTGCGGTCAGCGGTCTTACCGTGGCCGAGCAGCACGAACTGGCCCGTCTCTTGCGGTTAGTCCTCAAACAGGTCAGCACGACGAGCCACGACGAGGACGTCTGAGTCCACGTTGACCTCGCAATGTCGTCGTCAAAGACCTCCCCTAGAAGCGACGTCTCAGAGTCCTCGGACCACCGAAGATCAGGAGTTCGACAGTACCTCTTGAATTCGCGTGCAGGCGAGAGAGAGCCGATCAAAGTCTTGGGAGAAGTTGATTCGAAAGTGACCGCGGCCGTCCACGCCGAACTGGTAGCCGGGACTCACGAGCACTCCGTTTTTCTTCAGCGCCACGGCTAACGCGTAATCGTCGTTCGCGCCATGACGCAGCGCCCAAGGACTCTCACTGGCGTTCGGAAAGACGTAGGAACTACCGGCCGGAGCGGATACGTTCATTCCAGGAACTTGCTGCAGAGAACCGACCAGAAAGTCTCGAATCTCCTGATGCGCTTTGGTACGTTCGCTGAGCCACGTTTCGTCGTTGTCCATCCAGTGGCGTAGTACGTGCTGACCGTAACCCGCGGTGCGTAGCGACGCGAGTGAAATGACCTGCTCCATTGCTTCGATGACGTCGCTTGGTCCAACGGCCGCACCAACGCGGTAACCGCTCATCGATTCGGTCTTGGAAGGACCGAGCAGCGTCACGGTGCGCTCAGCCATGCCCGGCAAGGAACCGATGTGCACGAACTCGTTGTCATCGAAAATCAGACGGCAGTAGAGCTGATCGACGACTGCCCACATGTCGTTCGCCACGACCCACGCGGCGAGGCGTTCGGCCGTCTCGCGCGAGTAGACGCCTCCCGTTGGATTGTTGGGATGTGAGAGAACGACGCCCCGTGCACCGTGGCGCGCGGCTTCGTCCAGGTCGCCTTGGTCAATTGACATGATGCCGTGCGCACTCTGGCTCAGCGCTATGCGGTGCGACGTTGCCCCAAGGTAGGCGCAGATTCGCTCGTCCATGAAGTATTCCTTCGCCGGGAACGCAACGACGTCGCCCGGCGTCACGAGTGCTGACAACGACGTGAAGAGTCCGCCCTGGGTACCTGGCGTCAAGATCAGGTCGAGCGCCGGATCAACGTCGCGACCGAGGAGCGAACCAACGCGCGGGGCCAGCACACGGCGCACGCTGATGCTCCCTCGGTACGGAGAGTACGCCTCGGTGTTCTCTACAACGGCCGCTTCAAAGTCAACTCGTGCCGACGAGGGCGGCAGAAACGCCCTCGTGTCGCCGTGCGTCAGGTCAACGAGATCATCGGGACCGGGCGTCGTGGCGACGTCACGATCCATCTCGCGCACCGACGCTCCGTACAGCGAAGCGTAGGCACCGAGTTCCGCCGCGACGAGGGCGGGAGGGCGCTTGTACATGGTCATTCTTGCTCCTTGGGGAACGAAGTGAGAAGCGCACGCGGACCGTCCGCGACGCGCTCGGATGATACAAAACAGCTCACGTCGTACGGACCGCGTCCGACGATGCAGGGAACTGGCTCTGACGCACTAATCAGTCGTCTTCAGGTGCGTCGACGACGAGATGCGTCAAGTAGTGGCTTCGTATCGCCTCTTCGATCACGTCCGACTCACGTGTCTTGAGCGCGTCGATCACTTCGCGGTGTCTTACGACAATGTCGTCCATGTCGATGCCCTGTTGCTCAAGCGACGAACGCATCAGCGACCCCATCTGGCCGTCCAACATGTGCCAGAGTTCGGTCACTCGAGGGCGCTCACTGGCCGAAAGGATGACGCTGTGAAAATCCGTGTCCGCGTCGACGATGGTGGCCATGTCGTGCGCCAACGCGGACATCTTCATCCTCTCGATCTGGCGTTCCAATTCATCGATGACTTCAGGCGTTATCCAATGGAGGTCATTACACGCGGCGCCGGATTCGAGCACGTAACGCGCAAAGCACGAATCGATGATCTCGGACGCGCTCATGCGGGCGACGAAGCTTCCCCGGCGGTCGGTCATCGTGATGAGATTCTCGTTCGCGAGGTCTCGAAGGGCCGAGCGAAGCGTGGTACGGCTCACCCCAAACTCCTCCGCGATCCTCGACTCGACCAGGTGTTCTCCCGCGATGAACTCGTTGTTCAAGATACGCCTGCGCAGTTCGGTGTAGACGGCGTCAGGAAGTGACGTGTGCTTGATATGACCAACGTCGGTCCCCGACGTGTGATTGGTCGCTACTCCGTTGGTAGCATCGCGCATTGTCCTCCCGGTTCTCATTTGCTGGCTTTCGACAGCAAAGTCTCTTCGCGCAGTCCCTGATGGGCAGCACCTTCCGAGCGAACAGAGAAGTGCTTCGCGGGACCGCTCAAGACTATCGTCACGCCGGGACCGTGTCCGGGTTGCGGACTCGTTCCGTGGGTGACGACGCCGATGCTCATCGAGTCTTTTCGAAAGCCGGCGTTGGTTCGAGCGTCGAGATCGGTTATCGCCACCAGGTCACCCAGACGAAGATCGCGTGCTGCTTCACTCGTGCTTTCGACTTGCAGATCGACGTCCCACATGGCCATGGGGCGACCAATGCCGTTGCCCACGGTGCGACTCGGTAGAACCGCACGGACGCCGACGTCCAGTCGATCACCCACCACGTCCACCGGCAGAAGCGCCAACGCCTCGGGGGTGATGTTCATCTGGGTGATGCCAGCGACCGGAGCTGCAGCCCCTTGACCACGGCTCATGATGGCGACTTGATCAGCGGGGCGCAGTCGCGCGAGGACGTCTTGAGCAAAGATGACGATCACTCGCTCTCCCCCGCCACGCTTGCCAAAGACCACTCCCTCGTGTCCGGTGGCGTCACCGGTGCGAACGATGGCGCGATTGCCAATGCACGAGAGGCCAACGACGGCGTAACGCGCGTCGTCACTGGGATGAACGAGGCACGCGCCCGGGGCCGCGTGGTCGCCCACGTGGCCGAAGACACTGTCGCCGAGGCGGAGTCCCAGCACGATCCCACCGTCACCCACCGCGACGTACGGATTGCCGTCGCGGTCGATTCGATAAGGATCGTTACCAACCTCTCCTTGATCAACGTAGGCGAGCAGATTGACGCTCACGAGTTTGGCGTTCGTCATGAAAGCTCCCGATGTTGTACCAGATTGAAGAAACTGAGATTGGCGGTATCGTCTTCGACGATCTTGAACGATGATGAAGGTCCACTCATGATCGTGGACGGACCAGGTCCGTGTCCGAAGAGAAGACAACTCCCCGTCGAAATGATCCCGATCGAAGTCCATCCTTCGCGGTACCCACGACCAAAGCGGTGATCCTGATCGGGCATCGCGACGACGTCGCCGATTCTCAGTGATTCGAGACCGAGCGAGAGATCGTCGTCGAGACCGGCGTAGGCGCCCATCAAGTCGGTGTTGGCGTATTCAGACGCCATGCCCGCGCCAGCACCAACGGCTTCAGGCGGGATGACGACACTCACGTGGACCTCCAACTGCCCAGCGGCGTTCGTGCCACCAGCCATGGCACTCATCAAAGCGGGCGAACAGTTCTTCACCACAATCTCCGGGTGATCAGCCAATTTGAGACCTTGACCAACGGCAAGCACGGTGACTTGGTCGCCGGTCGTCACGCCGCGCATCTCGTCGCCCTCCATATCGACGAGCACGTAAGCGTGCTGTCCGATGACGAACCCGAGAGCACCCTTTTTCGGGCCGGAGCTCACCTCGACCCGATTGCCAATACAGGTCAAGTACTGCAACGCGTAGTTCGGCCCTGTTTCGCGGTGGCGGACCGAGAGACCGGGTTCGAGGTGGTCACTCCGATAGCCCGTCGCCGGGTCACCACAGTGCACGTCAAGCGTGACACCACCCATACCCGGCAAGTAGAACGCGTCGCCGTTGGGATCGACGCGATAGCCGTGTCGATCAGCCAGTGGCGGCCACACCTCGCCCGCTAGCACCTGGGTCAGCAGGTCCTCGACGTTACTGGCGACTTTCATGAGACCTCTCTCTTTCCTCTCAACGTCGTTCGACAACGACGACGCACCCCGAAGTGCGTGTCGTTGTCGAACGGGCGACCCTTGCGTCCTCTAGGCACCCTCAACCTCGTTGAAGTTGATCCAACGACGTTCACGGTGCGAACGCTCGAAGGCATTGATCGTTCGTTGCACCAGCGCACCCTGGGCGAAGTCACCTTGGGACTCTGGGGCCTCTCCCACGATCTCATCAACGAAGTTTCTAATGAGGTTCGAGTAGAACAGCGACGGCCACTCTTCGCGACTCGTGCCACCCACCGGGAAGTACTTCTCGGGGATCTCACTCTCGACGAACTCCACCGCGTTCTTGGTTGCCGTCTTGATGGTCTGACAGATGCCGAACTCTTCGACGAGACGAACGATGACCGCGCCTTCTGATCCGTAGAGGCGAACCTCGATGCCCGGGTAGTTGCCAACGGTGACGTAGGAAGACTGAATGGACGCCATGACGTTGTCTTCAAACTCACAGATCCACATGTCACCGTCGTCGATGTTCATGCGCTCCATCTTTCCGGTGGAGCGCAGTACGCGCGACGGCACGAAGTTGCGCATCGTGCCCACGACGTTGGTCATCGGACTGCCGGACCACCAGTGCATGATGTCGATAACCGGTGCGCCGTAGCCTTCAATCGACGACACAGCGATGTCACCATCGCCAATCGGCGTCTGTTCGGCTTGGCGCAGTGGCGTCGTGGGATCGATCCACTGACTGTTCTGCTCGTAGCCATTAAAGACGTACGGTTCTCCAACGAAACCCGCGTCGATCAGATCCTTGGCGTACTGAATCGCGGGGGCGTAACGAAAGGTGAAACCCAACTTCGTCTTTAGGTTGTTCGATTTCGCCAACGCCGCGGCACGAGCAGTCTCGCGTGCGTCACGGTGGACGGGCTTCTCACAGAGCACGTGCTTGCCGGCCTCGAGTGCAGCCCACGAGACTTCGAAGTGAGCGTCGTTGCCCGCCGCGACGTCAATGACGTCGATCGTCGGGTCGTCGAGCACCTCACGGTAGTCCGTCACGGCACGAGCGACACCGAACTGGTCCGCCACCTCTTTGCCGACGGCGGGGTCCAGGTCGACGATGGCGGCAACCTCCACGCGAGGGTCGCGCTGCCACCCCGGAATGTGGGCGCGCTCGGCCCACTTTCCCGCACCGACAACGGCAACCCGAAGTTCCTTATTACTCATCTTTACTGCTCCTTTCTGCCTCACCGAGGTGGACAGTTTTATTTTCGATTGTCTGACACGAAATACACGTCGTGCGTTCTGAAGAGCGTGGTGGTGACGGTGGTCTTCTATTTGCCAACGTTCAACCTCACCCGCGGATCGATGAAGGTGTAGGCGACGTCGACGACGAAACTCATGAAGACCATGAAGACGGCGGCCACGAGGACGGTACCCGTGATCATGGGCACGTCAAGCGTGGAGATAGAGCTATACGCCAGTTGACCCACGCCCGGGATGCCGAAGATGGACTCAATGATCAAGACACCACCGAGGAAGTAGCCGAGGTCCATTCCGAGCATGGTGACCACCGGCGTGAGTGCGTGACGAAGCACGTGTCGGAACAGAATCGTCCGCTCGGGCATTCCCTTCAGCCTTGCGAACTCAATGAACGGGGAACGAAGGACTTGACGCACCGTGGTACGGACCATGCGTGAATAAAAGGCGGCACCCCCGACGCCCAGCGTGAAGCTCGGCAGGATCATGTACCAGATCAAGGGGTGACCAACGCCGTTCAGGGGAAACCAAGAGACCTTGTAGGCGAGGAAGTAGATCAACATGAGTCCCAGCCAGAACGGTGGCGCGGAAAGTCCCAACAGTGCGCCAAAGGTAGCGAAGCGATCAACGACGCTGCGTGGTCGATACGCCGCGATGATGCCCGCCGGGATGCCGATGACGATCTCCCAAAGGATGCCGCCAAAGGCGAGCACCGCCGTGTACGGCAGCGCGAGCCAGATCTCACCGGCGACCGTTCGACCTTGGAGTGCGAACGAGACCCCAAGATTGCCGTGCAGGATTCGTCCGAGGAAGCTGACGTACTGTGACCACACCGATCGGTCGAGTCCGAGTTGGTGTGCGATTGACGCCACGGCCGCAGGACTCGCTTGGGGGCCAGCGACCATTCGCGCGGGATTGGCGGGCACGATGTAGGCAAAGACGAACGCCAAGGTCACCACGCCAAAGATCACCAACAGCATCTGCAAGAAACGTCGGAGTAACCAGGCCGTCATGAACCCATCTCCTGCACCGCGGGATCGAGCAAGTCCGTCAGCCAGTCACCCGCCAGGTTGAACGCCAACACGGTCAAGATCAACGCAACACCAGGCGCCACGAGGAGCCACGGCGCACTTTGGAAGTACTGCTGGCCCTCAGAGATCATTTCGCCCCACGACGCTTGGGGCAGGGGCACCCCAATGCCGAGGAAGGAGAGTGACGCTTCAATGAGGATTGACGTGGCAACGCCGAGCGTGCCGTACACGATGATCGTGGGGATGAGGTGCGGAATGATGTGTTTGCGAATGATTTTGATATGACCAACCCCAAGGGTGCGCGCCGCGTTGACGAATTCGCGTTCTTTTATCGACAGAACCTGACCTCGCACGACGCGCGCGAGGTACGTCCAGTACGCAAACGCGATGACGAGCACGACGTTGCGGGTGCTCGGTCCGGTCACCGCGATCAGCGCGACGCAGAACAGCAGGATCGGAAACGACAGGACCATGTCGGTGAAGCGCATGAGAATCGATTCGGTCACGCCGCCGACGTAGCCCGCCACGGTGCCGATGACCACGCCAATCAGTGAAGCCAAGCCGGTGGCGACGACACCCACGAGGAGCGACACCCGCGCACCGAAGATGAGCCGCGAGAGAACATCGCGTCCACTGGCGTCCGTACCGAGCAAGAAGTGTCCGTTCGGTGCCACAGGCGCTCCCACGAACGAGAGGCCATTGGAGAACTGGCGCAGCGGATCGTAGGGGGCAATCAGTGGCGCGAAGACTGCGACCACCGTCAAGAGCAGTATGAACGCAAACGAGCACAGCGCGACGGGATCGTGCAACAGACTGCGCCCGGCACGGCGCCAAAAATTCGGCTGGCTCAGCACCGTTGTCTCGCTCGCACTGAAAGCGACGGTCAGTTCGTTCTCTGGGAGGTTGATCACGCCGTCACCTCAGTTTTCGGCGTTTTCTCGCGTCCCCACTGCACGACGTGACAGGCCACCTTTTGCGCGTCACCGATGGTCAGAAGTTCTGGTCGCTCAGTCCGGCATGTCTCAACGGCTTCGGGACAACGCGGGTGGAAGGGACAGCCCGAAGGTGGATTGCCGGGGTCGGGCGGCTCACCACTCAATTTCAGGCGCCGCTCGCCACGTCTGGTGACGCTGGGCACCGCGGCGATGAGCGCCCTCGTGTAGGGATGCTGAGGGTTTGAGAAGACTTCCTCACTCGTCCCGTATTCAACAATTCGTCCGACGTACATGATGGCCACGTGGTCGGCCATGAAACGAAGGGTCGAGAGATCGTGTGAGATGAAGAGGTAACCGACACCGGTGTCGTGCTGGATGTCTTTGAGTAGGTTCAGCACCTGCGCACGGATGGACACGTCGAGCGCCGCGACAGCTTCGTCACAGATGATGATCTCGGGATTCACCGCGAGCGCGCGCGCGATCGAAACTCGTTGTCGTTGGCCGCCCGAAAGTTGATTGGGGTGGCGTTGGGCGATCGTTGCGGGAAGTTTTACGCGCTCGAGGAGTTGCGCCACTTGCGCGGCGTGTTCGGTCTTGGGTAGACCGCGTACGGAGAGTGCCTCGCCGATCGCGTCGCTCACGGACATGCGTGGATCGAGCGAATCGTAGGGATCTTGATAGACCATCTGCATCCGGCGTCGGAAACGCTTCAGTCGTTGACCCTTGAGGTTGGTGACCGGCGCGCCGCCGAGAGAAACAGTGCCGCCGGTGGGTCGCGTGAGCTGGACGAGCGCGCGCGCGACGCTGCTCTTACCCGAGCCCGACTCGCCAGCGATGCCGAGCGTCTCACCAGGCTGGAGCGTAAACGACACGTTGTCTACTGCCTTGATCGATCGTGACGCCCCGAACATTCGACGGACTCGGAAATGGACCTTGAGACCATCGACCACTAACGGCGCTGCGGTAACCGGTGTCGTCATCGGTGCATCACTGACTTCGAACGGACGGCCACAGGGCGTCGCTCGCGGCGTGACAGGCCACGTCATGGAAGGGATCGTCGAGTTGACGAAGTTCGGGATTGATTTCACTACAGATCGCTTGGGCCAGTGAGCACCGCGGCGCGAACGCACAGCCCACGACGTCGACGCCACCAGCTGGAGGGCTGCCCGCGATTGACGAGAGACGCGCTGGAAGTTCTTCAGTCATGGAAGGTACTGACGTCAAGAGCGCTCTCGTGTAGGGGTGGAGTGGCCCGTCCAGGATGTCTTGCGTTGGTCCAGACTCGACGATCTTTCCCGAGTACATGACCAGAATCTCTTCACAGAAGTTTGCGACGACTCCCAGATCGTGGCTAATCAGCAGGACCGCGCTGTTGTGCTCTTGCGACATCTTCTCCAAGAGGTCGAGAACCTGCGCCTGGATCGTGACGTCGAGCGCCGTCGTTGGTTCGTCGGCGATGAGGAGTCGAGGATTGCAGCTGATGGCGATCGCCAAGGCGACGCGCTGGCGCATGCCACCGGACAGCACACTCGGAAACTGGCGCATCGTGCGCTTCGGATTGGGTATGCCCACCGCGTTCAAGAGTTCCACCGCACGTCGACGAGCATCCGCTCGTGAGGCGTTGCGATGGTGACGGAGCATCTCGCAGATCTGCACGCCAATGCGTACCAGCGGGTTGAGACTCGACAGTGGGTCTTGCGTGATCATCGCCACGCTCGTCCCACGCCACTTCTTCGCCGATGCCACTGTGGCGAGCGTCAAATCGTCGCCGACGTGGATCTCCCCGGCACTGATCTTTCCGGGCGCCGGGATCAACTGCATGATGGCACGGGCAGTGAGCGACTTACCCGAGCCCGACTCCCCTACGAGCCCCACCCTCTGTCCGGCCTTCACCGAGAAGGAGATGGAGCGGATGACTTCTCCGCTTCCACTCCGACTCGGGAAGGCAACTGACAGATTGTCGACTACCACCACTGCGTCGTTCAACAAAGCAAGCTCAACGTGATCTGTTGGCACGATTGTCGACGCGGGAAGTAGTCCGGGTGGTGACCATTGGTTACTTGGAGGTGTTCTTCAGCCAGTAGTGGTCAATGACGTAGTCCCAAATCGGGTTCTGGACGAAGTTGCCGATATTCGATCCGGACAGGCCGGTTCGTACGCCGAAGTACAGCGGCACGACCGGGTTGTCAGCGAGCAACTTCTTCGCTGCCGCGGCGTAGTCCGCTGCTGCCTTGGACGGGTTCGCGAGTCCCTGGGTGACGAGACTGTCAACTCCCTTGTTGCAGTAGAACGAGTAGTTCTGACCACCAGGAATGTCGGCAGCGCACGAGGTGAGTGCGTTGAAGAAGTCACTCGCGTCGGGGAAGTCCGCAATCCAGAAGGTAAGCGTCATCGGAGCCTTACCCGGTGTGGCGGCCAACGTGAAGAACGTGCTCTGTTGAATCGGGTGCACTGTCAGTTTGATGCCGACCGCTGCCAATTGCTGCTGAAGAGCGGTGTCTAAGTTGGTCCACGGTTGGGTGTTCCAGCTGTACATACTCGTGCTGAAACCATGGGGATAGCCGGCCTGCTTGAGAAGCGACTTCGCCTTCTTCACGTTGAGTGGGTTGGTGAGATCCGCTTTCGTGTAGCCAGTGACGCCCGGTGGGATGAATCCCGTCGCGGGCGTGCCCTGACCGTTCACGTACTTCAGGAGTGACGTTCGGTTGATTGCGTACGACACGGCTTCACGAACGAGTGCGTTATTGAACGGCTTCATCTTGGTGTTGAGTGTCAGGTAGTACGTATCCAGACCCTGGGACTGCACCAACTCCTTCTTCATGGTCGGGCTGTTCTTCACGCTCAAGTACGAAGAGTTCGGCAGTGCGTCACCCATGAGGTCGAGTTGACCCTTTTCAAGTTCCAACAACTGCACCTGAGGGCTGACGCCCAACTTCTCGTTCACGCCGTCGGTGTAGGGAAGCTTCGGGTCCCAGTAGTGGGGGTTGCGCTTCAAAACGATGGCCTGACCAGGCGTGTAACTCACGAATTCGTACGGTCCTGAACCCAGAGGGTTTTGGGCCTGCTGGGCCCCGGTCCCGGTGGGAATCACTGAGGCGTGGGGCATCGCCAACACGTAGACGAACGCCGCGTCGGGCTGGGTGAGTGTGATCTGTAGGGAGTCGGTCGACACGGGCTTAATGCCCGAGACGTAACCCGTGGGCGCCTTCTCGTAGGCCGTGCAACCCGCCACCACCGTCCAGAAACCTACGACCGGTGACTTCGTTGCGGGATTACAGATGCGAGAGAACGTGTAGGCGAAGTCAGCGGCAGTCACTGGCGTGCCGTTCGAGAACTCCATCCCTTGGCGAATGGCAATCGTGTAGACCAGCTTGTTCGCCGAGATCTTGGGCATGCTCGACGCGGCCTGGGGATACAACGTGGTGTTGCCCGGCTCGTAGTCGTAGAGACGGTTGAACATCATCTCCATGTTGACCCAACACGTCGCGTCGTAACAGACTTGAGGGTCGAACGTCGTGGGATCTGATTGGAACGCGGTTTGCAAGATGCCACCGCGTGTGGATTTTTGGCTAGCCGCCGACGATGAAGCTGCGCTCAGGCTCACGCCCATCGCTCCAACGAGGCACAACGCACTAATGCAGGCGATGAATCTCTTAACCCGCCCTTGAACAAATCTCATGAACTCCCCTTTTTGTCGATTGTGGACAATCGACAACAGGTTTATCAGATATTCATCTCCATTTCAAACGCAGGGTGACGGGAATCTGAAATGTTCGTATTTTGGAAATCAGTAGCCCGTGACTGGGTTGTAGAGATTTCTAAAGGGCAATCCCCCACGCCAGTTCCCGAAGTTCTCAAGGAACAACTCAACGAGCGAGGCATTCTCCGTCTGCACCGTGGACGCCGAGTGAGGAGAGATGATGACGTTGTCCAGGTCCCACATCGGGTCGTCAGTGGGCAACGGCTCTTGCTCAAACACGTCAAGACAAGCACCGCCGATCGTGCGATTCGACAACGCCAGGTAGAACGCGTCCTGGTCGATGAGTTGACCCCTCGAGATGTTGATCACCACAGATTCCGAGTGCATGAGTTCCAGTTGCCTGGCGCCGATCATTCCCTGCGTCTCGGTCGTAAGGGCGCTGCAAAGGACCAGAAAGTCCACCTCGGGAAGAACACTATCCAATTGCGTTCGGTCAATGACCCTCGTGAGACCATCGATATCGTAGGTTTGCTGCGATCGTCCGAGCCCGATGACGTGCACACCCATCGCCGTGAACTCACGCACGACTTCGCGTCCTACACCGCCAAGACCCACGACGAGCGCACGCATTCCCTTGAGCTGGCGCGTCGTGTATCGCTGCCAATGATGCTCCCGCTTCCTCTCCATGAGGTTAGGTATCCCCTTGACGAAGTAGAGCGCGCCAAAAAGCGCGAACTCGGCGAGTGGCGCGGCGTGAATGCCGCCAGCCGTCGTCACGGAGAGAGGGCTCTGATCGAGCTTCGTACGCTGCATGAAGGAACCAATGCCAGCACTCGTTGCCTGCACCCACTTTAAATTCGGACACCTTTCGGGCATGGAGGCGGGGTCATTCCAGTCGAAATCGAACAAGACGTCCGCGAGCGCCACCGTCGAACGCCACTCGTCCATCTGTTGTGGCGAGAGATCGCGAGCTGGGGCGGAGTGATCACACGCGTAGCGAGGCACCGGCAGAAGATCGGGGCGATAGTGAACGCGAATCTCGTCGGAAAACGATTCGATCCTCTTCACGAGTTCCGGCTCTAGATACGAACCAATCACGATATTGACGGTCACTACGTCCCTCTCATTATTAGATCGCCACGATGGCGTCAATCTCCACGAGATACCCGCGAAGTCCCGCACGAACGGTAGTTCGAACGGGAAACGGTACATCGAAATACTCGCGGTACACCGCATCGAGTTCGTGGACTGCTTCGAGATCATCGAGATACACGTTGACTTTCACAGCGTTCGACAGTGACGTGCCGCCCGCGAGTGCGACGGCCGAAAGATTCTCTAAGGTCTGGCGTGCTTGCTCAATGAAGGTGATCGCCACGTCACCCGTCTTCGGATTCCTCGGCACTTGCCCGGCTATAAAGAGAAGATCACCGACGATGATTCCCTGTGAGTAGGAAAATGCCGGACTCGGAGCATCGTCAGTTCGTACTTCACGTCGTTTTGGTTGCGGCACGGAATGAAGTTAGCAGCCACACGTTGAAGGTAGTGAGCATACTAAGACGTCAGCAACAAACTTTTGAGTACTCGAAATGTACTTTTGTGCCTCAAAGTACGTCACTCGCGGTGTCCTACAACAGCAAAACTCGTGGACAGCCTCGATCCGTATTCGGTTAGTCCCCCGGATGAGTTCGAACTCTTCCGACCGGGTATTTTCGATCAGATACAGATTCCAGTCGTGCCACACTCCTTTGTTCCGCTCTCGCCATTCCCACTGGTCAGAGCCCTCTTCTGATGAAACTTTTCGGACAGGAAGTTTCTCAGCGTTCCGGCCAGCGTGTTGTTGGTTGATGGAGTCAATAATCTTCCCGCTTCGCCTTCGCGCGAATCTTCAGGTGAACGTTTTGGTTTCACTGCCTCGACGCGTTTCACCTGATTCAATTGGAACGAAATGACATTCGAACAGCCACATCGTGATGACACGGATCCCCACGTGGCTCACGACGTCACGTATCTTCGCAACAGCCAGTACGGAACCCTCGACAAGTTGAACGCTCGAATAGTCCTCCATTCCAAGTATGCAACGTCGCACGTTAGTTGGTTCGATTGGCTTCACTCACTGATTGAGTGGAGCTCGTGGGACGACGTTTTAGAGGTCGGAAGTGGGACCGGCGTCTTCTGGACGGCGCTGCCCGCTTCCTTACATAAAAACTTTCGACTTGTCCTGAGTGACCTCTCGCCAGCGATGGTTGAGGCCTCATTGAAGCAAGCTCGTCAACGGCTGAACAACGTGACGGGCGTCGAGGCCAACGTTCAGGACTTACCCTTCGAAAACGCTTCTTTCGACTTGGTGATCGCCAATCAGATGCTGTACCACGCACCCGACCCGAGGGTTGCACTCGCCGAGATTCGTCGAGTTCTACGCCCCGGCGGAACCCTCTTCGCCTCGACCATCGGTCCCGAGCACTTGCGCGAACTTTTCGAGATAGAAGCGGTCGTCTTTCGAGTCACACGCAACGCTGCACTCTCGGACGTCTTTGGCTCAGTCAGTGGTCGCACGCTGTTAGAGCAAGGCTTCGAGGTCGTTGAATGGCACCAATTCGATGACGAGTTGCGGTGCACGGACGTGGAGGACCTGATGGCCTACCTGACGACAACTCCTCCAAGTGAGGGCGCCACGTCAGAGCAGCTTCGTCAGTTGCGCGCCGAGGTCGAGTACCGAGTGCGAAAAGGTGACGGAACCCTGTACGTGACGAAAGACACCGGCGTATTCCTCGCTCGGCGCCCGCGCTAGCGCCCTACGTCGCGAGAAGTGTCATTCGAGTGTGCTCATTCGAAGGGCGACGTTTCTCTCGCTGAGTGTCCCCTCTGCGAAGTGATCTCGAACGCTGATCTGATCTTCTTCCGGACGATTCTGGGACAACTTAGCTTTGCCCTCTATCGAGACGACGTCGATCTCTATGCCGACGACTGCCGTCAACTGCCCTTGTCGGTACTTTTCGTCCAAGTCGTCAACGCGCCATTCGGGGTCACGTCCCCGTTCGAACTGCTGCGTGACGGCTCGAACCTGGTTCAACTTCCACTCGGGTTCTTCGTGGAGTCGCAGTCGACCGCGAACTTCCGCCGCGACGTAGTTCCAGGTCGGTACGACACCAGGATTCTCGAGTCTGCTCGGGTAGTACGACGGGCTCACGTAGGCACTCGCGGCCAAAAAGAGTGCGAGTACCTCGTCACCAGTCTTCACCGTTTTCCACCACGGGTTGGCCTTGGCGAGGTGCGACGTTAACGTTCGACGATCATTGCTCACGATCACCGGCACAAAGACACTCGCCAGGCCCTGTGGTGTCGCGATGACGAGCGCTCCCGCGCCCGCGTCCCTCACGATCATCCAGGCAGCGTCGTCGTCAACCGCGTGCTTGGGAGGTACGTACACGTGCCCATTGTGACACGAAGAACCTCTGATCTCACCGTGTCGCGCGACAACGCGGCTCGACTCTCAGGATTGGGCACGCCTGTTGCCCTTGCGCCACCAACTAGAAGGGAGTCCTCGACGGCGCAGCCAGCACCTCCGCGGCCGAGCACTCAGCTGTCGAGTTCACTCAGGCGACTCGCGAGAAAAGCGCGCTCGACTTCATTCTCGGATAGTTCCAGTGCCTCTTGATAGGCCAAGCGGGCTTCATCACGACGACCGAGACGGCGAAGGAAGTCGGCCCGCGTGCTGGCTAGATAGTTGTAGCTGAGGAGATGGTCTTCACTCGAAAGTTCCGACAGGGCCGCGAGCCCCGCCTCAGGTCCGTCCACAATGCCAACAGCGACGGCACGATTGAGGGCAACGACCGGTGAGGGCCACGCGACGAGCAGTACGTCGTACAGTGCGACGATCTCACGCCAGTCAGTCTCCTCCCACGAGGGTGCTTCGGCGTGCAGCGCCGCGATGGCCGCCATCAAAGCGAACCGACCAGGAGGTCGAGATCGAAGCGCCTCACGAACCAACACCGCGCCTGCGGCGATCGCTTCTCGATCCCACTTCGTGCGGTCTTGCTCCGACAACAGGAGCAACGAACCCTCGCTGTTCGTGCGAGTCTGGCGGCGAGCGTCCGTGAGAATGATGAGCGCCAAGAGGCCGGCGACTTCAGCGTCGTCGGGCAATAACGATCGCAGTAGACGGGCGAGATCGAGTGCGCGTTCCACGAGATCGCCTCTCACGAGGTCTGACCCCGACGGCGCGGTGTGACCCGTTGTGAACACGAGGTGAATCGCCGAGAGGACGGCGTCAACACGCGTGGGCAGCTCCACGGCGGTGGGTACTTGGTAGGGAATGCGCGAGGTCGATATCTTTTTCTTTCCCCGAGTGATCCGTGCCGCCATCGTTGGCTCGCTCACCAAGAAGGCTCTCGCCACTTCCGAGGTGGTGAGCCCGCACAACAGTCGCAGTGACAGTGCCACTTGGGTCTCGGGCGAAAGTGCCGGGTGACAGCACGTGAAGATGAGACGGAGTCGATCATCGGCAACGCTCGGTAGCTCCGCGTCGCTCAGCAACGCCGACTCCTGCGGTTCAACGAAGTTGCTCATGGCTCGCCTCTGGGACGTCTGACGTCGAAGCGTGTCAATGGCTCGTCGTCGCGCGACGGTGGTGAGCCACGCCCCCGTCTTTGTGGGGATGCCGCTCTTCGGCCATGTCACCAAAGCCCGGGCGAAAGCGTCCTGAACACACTCCTCGGCCACGTCGATGTCGCCAGTGACGCGGATGGTCGCCGCGAGCACGAATGCCCACTCA
>Ga0182024_10001761_pt1 | contig 54986 bp, 49 predicted proteins | sample P32metaG_FD_120480 | JGI IMG/M metagenome (GOLD analysis project Ga0182024, IMG submission 120480) | Permafrost microbial communities from Stordalen Mire, Sweden - P3-2 metaG (Illumina Assembly) | ecosystem: Environmental > Terrestrial > Soil > Wetlands > Permafrost | place: Sweden: Stordalen...
AAAAAGTAAAAAGTAAAAAGTAAAAAGTAAAAAGTAAAAAGTAAAAAGTAAAAAGTAAAAAGTAAAAAGTAAAAAGTAAAAAGTAAAAAGTAAAAAGTAAAAAGTAAAAAGTAAAAAGTAAAACTCTTATTGGGAATGCAATTTCAGCTAAAATTCGCAGTGTCCATTTTTTAATTTTTAATTTTTAATTTCTAATTTCATCAAGTGAACAAACTCTTTTTAGCATTTGCCTCGATTGCAGGCGCCATTGCCGTTATTTTAGGTGCCCTGGCGGCACACCGCCTGCGGCAGCACATGCCGGCGCAGGCACTGGAGGTTTTTGAGACCGCGGTCCGATATCAGTTTTACCATGTTTTTGCCTTGCTTGCCACAGGCGTGCTCAGTGAGCGCTTCCCGGGAAATTGGATGAACCGAGCTGGAAGTTGTTTCATTGGCGGAATCCTGCTTTTCTCCGGTTCCCTCTATATGATTTCTGCCCTGATGGCGGCTGACACTTCAATTCCGACAGGACTGGGAATCCTAGCCCCCATTGGTGGATTGCTTTTTATTCTGGGATGGGTCTTTCTCAGCATTTCAGTGCTGAAAGGCCGCTCATCCTGAAAGATCATCAGGGCCCGCTTCACGAATGGTTTCTGGGCTGGCCAACGGGCAAAAAGCATGGTTCCCTCATTCTTATCGACTATTTTCTTTCTTATTTTTCCAAACTTCGAACTGCGACGGCCAATGATTCATAACTTTCATCATAACTGTTGAGTTGAGTTCCATTGATGAAGAATGAAGGGGTACCATTTACGCCACTACGAATTCCACCTTCAAAATCGCTTTCTACTTTTGAAATTACTTCTTTGCTTTCCCAGACTCTCGAGAACTCTTCCAGTTTCAATTGAAGCGTTTTTGCGAGATGGAGCAAGCTACTTGCTGTCAGATTGTTCTGATGCTCAAAAATGATATCGTGCATCTCCCAAAATTTATCCTGCATGCCGGCAGCTTCCGCCGCCAGCGCAGCCATCATTGCGGCAGGATGCACTTCCTGTAGTGGGAAATTGCGAAAAACAAAAAGCAATTCACGACCATATTCTTTAAGGAGCCGCTTGATAAATGGATGTGCTATTCCACAGTGAGAACACTGATAGTCGCCGTATTCCACTAAAATAATTTTTGCTTTTGGATTACCAGTCTGATGATCATCTTCAGTTACCGGCATTCTTAATTTGGACATATATGGTCGATTTAACTTTTTGAACTTTTCATTTCTTCCAATGCTTCCAATATGCCATCTGCCCCGGGATTAATTCCATCCGGCGAAAGATAACTCCATTGGATGATACCTTTTTCATCTATCACAAACAAAGCCCGGCGGCTTTCTCCTTCACTTTCATTAAATGCGCCATAAGCTTTGGAAATTTTCCCTTTCGGTTCAAAGTCAGCCAGTAATGGGAAATGTATTTTCCGGTTTTGTTCAAATGCCATATGACACCATTTGCTATCAACCGAGATACCCATGATCTCTGCATTGTATTTATGGAAATATTTAAGCATTTCATTGTACAATGACATTTGGTCGCTGCATACAGGACTCCAGTCGGCGGGATAAAAGGCAAGGATCACACGCTTGCCCCTGAAGTCGGTTAACTTTAATTTTTGATCAGGCGTTGCATTTAATTCAAAATTGGGAGCAGGAATTCCCTTTTGTAGGATCATATTCTTCATAGCCATCCATTTTAACGTAAATTACAAAGGATTCAATTATGTATAGACACTTCCTAAATTCCGAAGCATGGCAGCTACGGGAGAATTAAGGGTTAAAAGATGCATGGGGGTTTCTTATCTTTGTCGCCATGGCTCAGCGTTCTAAAACGAAGAAAAACCAATCCGCCGGAACGGGCTCCCTGAAGACTGAAAAGGAAGCAAAACTCTCTGTTTCCCAGGTGATCCGGGACGAGCGCACGCACAAAATTTCTGGTGCCGTCTTTTTGTTACTCTCGATTTTTCTTTTCATCGCCTTTACGTCTTACCTGTTCACCTGGAGAGAGGATCAGGATAAGGTGTTTCGCGGAATATCTGTTTTGTCAGCTTCCCAGGACCTGAAAGTGGCTAATCTGCTCGGTACCCTGGGCGCCTATGTTTCCCATCTTTTCTTTTACAAGGGATTTGGCATTGCGAGCTATTTTATCTGCTCCTTTTTTTTCATCGTCGGCTCTAACTGGCTGTTTGCCAGAAAAGTATTTTCTATCCGGAGAAATCTACGGTATGTGATCATCGGGGTACTATATGTGTCTACAGCATCCGCTTTTTTTACCCGCGGTATCTCGTTTCCCTGGGGAGGTGCACTTGGGGACATGCTGAGTAACTGGCTTATGCGCTTTCTCGGCAAAGTCGGGACGGCCTGCATTTTGTTTGCTTGTGTCTTAGCCTATATCATCTGGAGATTTAATCCGGTATTCCGTGTTCCTGATTTGTCGAAAAAAGAAAAGTCACCTGCAATTTTGCCATTGAAAGAACTCGCCGATGATGGGCCTTTGTTATTTGTGGAAGAACCCTCTTCAAGAAATAAGAAAAATAGGCTGAACAGGGAGGAGGACTTCCCCCTGATCTTTCCGGAGGACCAGCAAGCGGAAAATACGCCGTTCCTTCGTGAAGAAGAAAATCCAGGGAAACCTTTCATTCCACCTGTTTCCCCGATCTGGATCTCCAAAAAAGAACCAGTGAATGTAAATCCTCTTGAACTCGAGATCAAGGCTGTTCCGGATCCCGAACAGGAAGAAGCCTTGAATGAAAATCCAGCGCCCGATGCTGGAAAGTTGCCGGACTATGAACCCACCCTGGACCTGAAGTCATACAAATATCCAACCCTTGATTTACTCGGAGCACATGGGAATGACCGGATTATTCAGGATCCCGCCGAGCTGGAGGGAAATAAAGACCAGATCATCAACACACTCAAGAATTATGATATTGATATTCAAAAAATAAGCGCTACGGTAGGGCCGACGGTCACCCTGTACGAGATTGTTCCATCACCAGGCGTGCGGATTTCAAGGATAAAAAACCTGGAGGACGATATCGCGCTAAGCCTTGCGGCCCTTGGCATCCGTATCATCGCTCCGATACCGGGAAAAGGAACGATCGGAATTGAAGTTCCGAATGTAAAGAAGACGGTCGTGAGTATGCGCACATTGCTCGCTTCGGATAAGTTTCAGCACAATTCATTCAATCTGCCAATCGCCATTGGAAAGAAAATCGATAATGAAAATTTTATTGTGGACCTGTCCACCATGCCCCACCTCCTGATGGCGGGCGCTACGGGCCAGGGAAAATCAGTCGGCCTCAATGCAATCCTGGTTTCCTTACTTTATAAAAAACATCCTTCCCAGCTAAAGCTTGTACTGGTGGATCCAAAGAAAGTGGAGCTGAGTTTATACCGCATCATTGAAAAACATTTTTTGGCTAAGCTTCCTGGTGAGGAAGAGCCCATCATCACCGACACCAAGAAAGTTGTTTACACCCTGAATGCTCTTTGTATAGAAATGGATAACCGGTACGACCTGCTGAAAGAGGCGGGCACGCGCAATATCCGTGAATACAATGACAAATTCATCAAGCGTAAACTCAATCCCCAAAAGGGTCACCAGTACCTGCCATTCATTGTGCTCGTGATTGATGAGTTTGCCGACCTCATCATGACCGCAGGAAAAGAAATCGAAATGCCATTGGCCAGACTCGCGCAGCTGGCACGTGCGGTAGGAATTCATCTCATCATTGCCACTCAACGGCCTTCGGTAAATATAATTACGGGTACTATCAAAGCAAACTTTCCGGCAAGGATCGCGTTTAAAGTATCTTCCAAAATTGATTCCCGTACCATACTTGATACTGGTGGCGCAGAACAGCTTATTGGGAAGGGGGATATGCTGATTTCTTTTAACGGAGAGATTACCCGCCTTCAATGCGCTTTTGTTGACACGCCCGAAGTGGAGGAGATCGCTGAATTTATCGGCAGGCAACAGGGTTATGCCCAGGCTTTTTTGCTACCGGAATATGTGGATGAAAAGGAAATGGATTCGAGAGAATTTGATGCGAACAACCGTGACCCCTTGTTTGAAGAAGCTGCTCGTCTGATCGTTCAAAATCAGGTGGGCTCCACCTCCTTACTTCAGCGCCGCATGAAACTGGGATATAACCGCGCAGGCCGCCTGATGGATCAGCTGGAAGCCGCAGGCATTGTGGGTCCTAATCTCGGAAGTAAAGCGAGGGAGGTGAACGTTAAAACCGAACTGGAGCTTACGGATTATTTGGACAGCTTAAGTAATTGATTACCATTTAAATATACTTTAAGGCTGCTGGCACACCGATTGCAATTTGAATGGGGTATCTTGCGCCTTCTTTTCTTTCAAGCACCAAGTATGAAATTATTTTTATCCTTTTTGGCGGGAATCCTTATATCTGTTGTGGGCCTCAGCCAGAATAACAGCCTTGGTCAGAGCGATCCCGAAGCCAAACAGATTCTTGATAAGGCAAGTGATAAAATCAAATCTTTTAAAGCTATTCAGGCCACATTCACGCTGGCGATCCAGGATGCCCAGGGGCAATCCGAGGGCACGAAGAAAGGAACCCTGTTGATGAAAGGAAATAAATTCAAAGTGGATATTACCGGTCAGGAAATCTATAGCGATGGAAGTACAATCTGGACCTATGATAAATCTTCCAACGAAGTAACTATTACCAAGTATGATGCTACCACCAATTCCTGGTCCCCGCAAAAGTTGTTTACTAATTTCTATGACAAGGACTTTTTATATAAAGTGAACGGCGAACAAAAAGCGAATGGGAAAATCGTTCAGGAAATTGAAATGACGCCCACGGACAAGAGCCGCAATTTTCATAAGATCTATCTGTATATTGATAAGAAGACCCACATGGTCATATCCGGAAAATTGCTTGATAAAAATGGTAACCGTTATACCTATAGCGTCAATAACGTCAATGGTAAAGCCGCTATTAGCGATGGCAGCTTTAGTTTCGATAAATCAAAACATCCCGGGGTTGAGGAAGTGGATTTGAGACAATGAACCATCAGACTACCCGCCCCAGCGAAAACTTTCCCTATCAAATCCCGCCAGATCAATTACCCTGTCAACGACGGTCGCCGCTAGTTCCGTTAGCGTTTTGGGTTTGCTGTAAAAAGAAGGCGAGGCAGGGCAGATGATGCCACCGGATAACGTGACGGTCTCCATATTTCGGATATGGATGAGATTATATGGCGTGTCACGCACCACGCAGATCAGCTTCCTTCTTTCTTTCAGGATTACGTCCGCAGCCCGGGTAAGTAAATCAGAAGAAATTCCGGCCGCGATTCTTCCCAGCGTGCCCATAGAGCAAGGTATAATGATCATCGTATCGTATCTGGCCGAGCCCGAGGCAAAAGGCGCGGAAAAATCGTTCGTTTCATATAAGGTAACGGGAAAATGCTCGTATTCCTTATTTTCAAGTTCTGTTTCCCATACTTGCCGCGCGTTAACTGTCATTAAGACGGATAATTCCTGCCACTGCGCCCTGAGCTCAACCAATTTCTCAATCAGCTGGCTTGCATAGATAGCGCCACTGGCTCCTGTAATGGCAACAACTATTTTCCTCATGGCATTGTTTTTTCAACAAATTACAAATTAGCTGATTTTCAATTGATATGAATCAATTTTATATCCATCCTTGAAAAAGGTTATGGTTTGAGACTATTTTCTATGCTGAAAACTTTTATATTTGGTCTTTCATAGGATAAGGTTTAATGGTTAATGGTATTTGATTAGTGCGGCCTCCCTTCAACAAGGAGGTCTTTTTTTTGCAGGCCTGATCTTATTTTGAATTATGCAACTGAAGAATTGCAAGATGCGAGGGATCCCATTTTTCTATCGGAATTTCAACCATACCGGGAGTAAACAAGGCGGAAGCCTGTAAACGCAGGAAGATTTTATGGATATGCCTTGATTTAGCCGTGAGTACGCGATCAAAGCCTGCATGGTTATAAATACCGAGGCAAAAGATATTTACATAATACGTGCCAATGGGAACCTTAATTTGCACCTGATTATTCACGGGATAGAATACCTGCTTAATTATACCTGCCCCCCGTTTATCATATCTGTCGAAAATAAGGTATACCGAATCTATACGGCTTTGGCGGTCTGATGAATTTTCAAGCGTGATAACGACCGTACCGGAATCAGCTTTAAGAGGCCTGGAAGAATATGCAAAGGTTTGCATAGCCAGGATCAGCAGGAGGGATGATATGGTGCATCTCAAAAGCAAGGGTATACGGGTTTCTACTTGGTTCAAAAACCTCCCTTAATAACGAAAAAAGCCAGGCTTTATGCTTGCCCGGCCTTAATACTTTCATAATCGCTTAAGCTTCAGCCATATCCGGAATCGCTTCAACCTTATATTCCCCGGCATCGAGCTTCTTTTTAGTCGCTTCAAAAGCTTCCAGGGTTGCCTGGATGTCCTCATCCGTATGCACAGAAGTCGGAATCAGCCTGTAAATGATATGGCCTTTCGGAATCACCGGATATACAACAATTGAGCAGAATATTCCATATTTCTCCCTGAGGTCCATCACCATTGCCGTGGCTTCGGGAATATCACCTTTCATATAGATGGGCGTCACCACAGAATCGGTCTTCCCGATATCAAATCCTTTTTTCTTTAATCCCGATTGGAGTTTTAATGCGTTTTTCCAGAGCTTTTCTTTTAGTGAAGGATTATTTCGCAACAATTCCAGTCTCTTCAGATTGCCGATCACCATAGGCAGCGGTAAACTTTTTGCAAAGATCTGGCTCCGGATATTGTACCGGATATAATCAACGATCAGTCTATCTCCGGAAACGAAAGCGCCGATTGACGCCAGAGATTTGGCAAAGGTTGAAAAATACAGATCAATTTCATGCTGCACACCTTGCTCTTCACCAGCGCCTGCGCCAGTTTTTCCAAGGGTGCCAAAACCGTGGGCATCATCGAGAAGGAGCCGGAATCCGTATTTCTTTTTTAATGAAACAATTCCTCTTAGCCTTCCCTGATCACCGGCCATACCAAAAACACCTTCTGTTATTACAAGAATGCCACCAGCTCCCTGTTTATCGATCAATGCACTGGCCCTTTGTATCTGTTTTTCAAAATCGGTAAGGTCATTATGCTTATATACAAAGCGATGGCCCGCATGCAAGCGCAACCCATCAATGATACAGGCATGGCATTCCGCATCGTATACAATCACATCGTGCCTTCCACATAAGACGTCAATTATACTCACCATGCCCTGATATCCATAATTGAGCAGGCAGGTATCTTCTTTCTTAACGAAATCGGAAAGTTCTTTTTCCAATTGTTCGTGGTAGTTGCTGTTTCCACTCATCATTCGCGCTCCCATGGGCGCGGCGAGCCCGTATTTTTTAGCGCCCTCTGCATCCGTTTTTCTAACCTCCGGATGATTTGCCAGCCCAAGATAATTATTCAGGCTCCAAACAATCATGTCCTTGCCACGGAATTTCATGCGACTTCCGATTTCTCCTTCCAGTTTCGGAAATGCAAAATATCCATGTGCCCTATCCCGGTGTTGCCCGATCGGCCCTCGATTTTTAGTAAGCTTTTCAAAAATATCTGCCATTGTTGATGTGGGTTGAATTAAAAAATTGACGTAAAAATAATGCTTTTGAAGATCAGGGCAAGCCGGAAATTGGAGATACATTTGTCTAAATGATTTGAAATGATAAGAAAATGCCTGCTTTTACTGATTTTGATTTCATCCGTTTTTACTAATCCCGGATTCAGCCAGCCGAATACTTCAGGTATATCCAGACCCAGGCTGGTCGTGGGTATCGTGGTGGATCAGATGCGGTGGGATTATCTATACCGATATTATGACCGGTATGGAGAAGGCGGATTTAAACGATTATTGGATCAGGGATTTTCATGCGAGAATACACTCATTAATTATTTGCCTTCTTATACGGCAGTGGGTCATACCTGTATATTCACCGGTTCCGTTCCATCAATCACCGGCATACCAGGAAATGATTGGACCGATCAATTAAGCGGTACAAACGTGTACTGTGTGTCCGACAGTTCTGTACAGGCCGTAGGCGCATCATCTCCGGAAGGCAAGATGTCGCCACATAACCTGCTGGTGAGCACGGTAACCGATGAGCTGCGCATAGCTACGAATTTCAGATCGCGGGTGGTGGGCATTTCGCTGAAGGACCGCGCAGCGATATTGCCTGCGGGTCATGCTGCCAATGCCGCATTCTGGCTTGATGATGCCAGCGGGAATTTTATCAGCAGTTCCTATTATATGGATCAACTGCCAGACTGGGCCATAAAATATAACCGGGATAAAAATATTGATCGGTTGATCGGGGGAGGATGGAATACTTTGTATCCTATCAACACCTACGTGCAAAGCGATTCAGACAATGTATCGTACGAAGGTAAACTCAGCGGTGAGCATGCGCCCGTTTTCCCACACGATGTAAAATCAGCTTATGCCAGAAACCGGGGAGTTGTTCGCAGCACACCTTTTGGAAATACACTCACGCTCGATTTTGCAAGGGCTGCTCTGGAAGGCTATCTGCTGGGACGAGGACCGGCTACAGATTTTCTAACCATCAATTGTGCTTCCACGGATTATGTCGGCCATCTTTTCGGCACGAATTCCATTGAAATTGAAGATACGTACTTGCGCCTTGACAGGGACCTGGCTGCTTTTTTTTCCATGCTCGATGATAAGATCGGCAAGGGTCAATACCTTGTTTTTTTAACTGCAGATCATGGAGCGGCCAATGCCGTTGGTTTTCTTCGCGAACACCACATTCCTGCAGATTTTTATGTGACAGGGAAAATAATAGATACATTAAATAAACAGATCAGTGAGAAATTTGGAATATCCAGGGCGATCCGCGGCGCTGCAAATTACCAGCTCAGTTTTGATCTGGAAAAGATTGAAGAATCAAAAGCCGATTTTACCGCAATAAAAGCATTGGCTGTTGATTATCTGAAAAAGCAGCCGGGGGTTAGTTATGCGGTTGACATTGACAAGCTACAGGATGCAGCAATTCCTGAACCCCTGAAAACTATGATTACAAATGGATATAATTATAAGCGAAGCGGACAGATAGAGGTCATCTTCGATCCGGGCTGGCTGGATTCTTATGCGCGCACCGGAACAACACATGGAGCCTGGAATCCTTATGATGCGCATATCCCGCTCTTGTTTATGGGCTGGCATATTCATTCCGGCAGCACGAATGGGACGGTGCACATGACAGATATTGCGCCTACGGTTGCGGCGCTGTTGCATATTCAAATGCCTAACGGCTGTATCGGCGTTCCGATTACCGAAGTTATAAGTAAATGAAAAGAAGAAATTTCATTAGGACCTCAGGGCTGATCATGACAGCGCTTACTGTCGGGGAATCCTTTGCATCTGAGGAATTTAAAAAGCCGCTCAACAATAAACTTCCAAAATGGAAAGGATTTAATGTGCTGGATTTTTTTTCTCCGAATCCTGAAATCCTGAAACGACCCACCACAGAGGAGTATTTTAAATGGATGCAGGGATGGGGATTTGATTTTATCCGTGTACCCATGGCTTACCCTTACTACCTGAATTTTGACCGCAGCAGGAATATTCTTCCGGAAGAAGTATATAATATCAATACCGAGGCGATAGACCGCATAGATGGGCTGGTGTCTATGGCGCACAAATATCAGATGCACGTGAGCCTTAACTTACATCGCGCTCCGGGCTATTGCATCAATGCCGGTTTTCATGAACCCTACAATTTGTGGCGAGATGAAGCAGCACAGCAGGCATTTTATTTTCATTGGGGTATGTGGGCCAAGAAGTACAAGGATGAATCCCCTGAAAAAATCAGCTTCGATCTGCTGAATGAACCAAGTGTTCGGGAAGATATGAATGACCAGCATTCTAAATCAGGCCCCGTACCCGGAGAAATTTATCGCAAAGTGGCAAACTCCGCAGCCGTGACAATCCGAAAGGAAAATCCCAACCACCTCATCATTGCGGATGGAAACAGCGGAGGAAATCAGACAATACCGGAACTCGCAGACTTAAATATTGCCCAGAGCTGCCGGGGATATTACCCGGGTTCCATCTCCCACTACAAAGCGCCCTGGGCCAATAAAGACATTGATCATATGCCAGCTCCGAAATGGCCTGGTCAGGTTGGTAGTCAATATTTGAGCCGGCCAATGCTGGAAACCTATTACCAGCCCTGGATAGAATTACTGCAACAGGGCGTGGGAGTTCACTGCGGCGAATGTGGATGCTGGAATAAAACTCCGCATGATGTTTTCCTTGCCTGGTTCGCGGATGTTCTCGATATTCTCTCTTCCAACAGAATTGGTTTTGCAGTCTGGAATTTTGCCGGTGATTTTGGCATACTCGATTCCGGCAGACCGGACGTGCTATACGAAGATTGGTATGGACACAAACTCGATCGCAAGTTTTTGGATTTGCTCAGGAAATACTAAACATGAATCTTCGCATCTTTGATTTCCATTAATTTGTATCCACATATTCACTTGCGTATTTTTTGCGGATCGAAAAGCAGCGGATAGAAATCGCCTTCCATTTTTTCTCCTTTGTTGATTTGCGGAGTGCCATGAAGCATGGGTTCATTTGCATTCGACCGGGTTCCGTCTGCAAAAACATTTATTACAAACGCCCGCCTGTTGCGTCCTGTTGTATTTGCATAAGAGCCGTGGAGCAAAAGGGGATGATGAAAAGTTGCGTATCCTTTTTTTAACGGAATAGGCATGGGCTTGAACTCCGATCTTTGCGCTCCCGTCAGCCTTGACATGATCCCATTGATGTCGCCTGCCAGTTCGGGTTTTTCCAACAATCCCCAGCGGTGACTTCCCGGAACGTAATGAAGACATCCATTTTCAGTATCCGAATCATCTAATCCGCACCAACAGGTTAAATGTTGCATCGGCACTGTTCTGGTCCAATAAGAATAGTCCTGATGCCATGCAACGACGCCGCCATGTTTTGCCGGTTTACAAAAGAGTTGATCGTGCCAGAAGCGTATCGCCTTATTACCCAGCAATTGACTTGCCGGCATTAGAAATCGCGGATTCCATAATACATCATGAAATCCGGGCGAAATCCGCCAGGCGCCCAGTGCATGGAAAAGAATTTTGTCCGGATCCGTTGATTCGTTGGCCGAGAACTCATAAAATAAGGAATTACCCGGATGCGCAGGATCGGCTAATTCATTTAATTCTTCTTGTAATTGAGATACCTGTTGCTCATCGAGCAATTTAATTCCCGAGACATATCCAAACTCTTCAAAATGTTCTACCTGTTCTTTAGTGAGCTTATACGCCTCCCAGTCCCCGGGGCTTTCCGGCCATTGGAATAATTCACCAATCAGGTGTGGTACTTTACTGAGATCCCTGGTTTCCACTTTCATTAAACTTTTTCAAAAATGCAATCCACATTACCAAATATGCACCCGAACACTGTCTGCCCTATACATCTTGTCTCCTGCCTTAATATTAAAGGTAGAATAGAATTCCTCTATATTACTTAAGGGACCGATTACCCTGTATTTCTCCGGTGAATGCACGTCAACCATTAATTGATATTTCATTCTTTCCGGGCGCGTCTCATATAACCAGCTTAAAGCGTACCCCAAAAAAAATCGTTGCATGGGCGTCAGGCCGCCTATCAATTCATTCTTTTTATATGCGTCAGTTTTCTTAAATGCCTCAATCCCGAGTTCAAGGCCCCCCAGATCTGCAATATTTTCCCCCTGGGATGCCTTTCCGTTTACATGAACGCCAGGAAATGGTTCGTATCCGTCAAACTGATTTATTATTACCGCAGCCCTTTTTACAAATTCGGAAGAATCGTTTTTTGTCCACCAGTTATGCAAATTACCCTTGGCATCATACAGTCTTCCCTGGTCATCAAAGCCATGGGTAATTTCATGACCTATCGTACTCGCGCCCACGTAACCGTACATGGTGGCATCGTCCAGATCCTTATCTTCAAAACCTGGCACAATGAAAGCTGCAGCAGGAAATACCATTTCGTTTCTATCAGGATCATAATAAGCATTATAGGTTTGCGGATACATGCTCCATTCATTTCTGTCGACCGGCTTACCCAGCTTATTCATATCATAGCGGTGCCACCAGCTATTTACATTGATCATATTTTGGACATAGCTTTCCTTACCTATTTGCATCCCTGAGAAGTTCTTCCATATATCCGGATATCCTATTTTCTTTTTTATAGCTTCCAGTTTCAGTATGGCTTTTTGCTTGGTGCTATCGCTCATCCAGCGCAATTTTTGAATCCGGTCCTTATAGGCGGAGCGAATGGCTTCGGCCATCGTCTCATAACGCTGTTTTGCTGTTTCATTAAAGTATCTTTTAACATAAAGTTGCCCAAGTAATTCACCCATTGCCGTTTCTTCAGCGGCCATTGCTCTTTTCCACCGTGGCCTTCTCTCTTTGGCACCGCTAAAAAATTGGTTGAACTGAAAAGATTCTATTCCATACTTTTCAGGCAACGCACCTGAAAAGAAATTTACCAACCTGTAAGTCAGATAGTCTTTCCAAATGGGAATTGGGGTTGACTTTAAAATATTATCCAGGGATTTGAAGAATTCGGGCTGGCCAACGATCACGGAATCCACCTTAGTGACACCCATATTTTTTAATAAACTTCGCCAGTCAATTGTTGAAGAAATTTTTCCGAGATCAGTAATGGCTATTTTATGATAATTGGAATATGGATCACGTAAATCTGCAAGTGAGCGGGAAACCTTTGCCAGACTCGTTTCCAGAGTCAGAATATGGACAGCGCTTTCAGCCGCCGCAAGAGAATCGCGACCCAGGAATGTTTCGATGCTGGCAACATGGGCGGAATAGGCCTTTCTAATATTTGTTGTCGATGAATCCTTGTTAAAATAATAGTCGCGCTCGGGAAGCCCCAATCCGCCCTGGTTGAGTTTAAAGCTCATCTCCTCACTATTTTTATCATCCAGGTCCACCAGGCTGCTGAATAGTGCATTCACACGGATCTTATTGAGATCTGAGACGGTATTGATAAAGGAAGGAATGTTCGTAATGGCATTTATTTCATTGAAATACGGCTTCAGGTATTCAGTTCCTTGTTTCTCAATCCGGTCGCTATCCATAGCTGCCGTCCAGAAGTCTCCGATCATCTGAGTCGCTGATCCTTCAGGTCCGCCTTCTTTTGCCGCAGCTTCACTTATTTCCCGGAGGCGTCCCTGATTTAAGGTGTCTACAACATTACCGATGCCCCAGGAACTTTCTTCTGCGGGAATCGGATTATTTTTTATCCATTTCCCATCGGCATACAAAAAGAAATCATCTGCCGGATTCACGGTCGTATCTATGTTCGCAGCAAACACATCTTTTGGATTCTCAGCTGTTTTGGTATTGCATGAAAAGACACTGAAACAGACAATGCTGATTAAATAAATTTTTTTCATATTACGAAGTTGACAACATAACCTGCAGTACCCATAACCTACTTTGGCTCCAGCGCCTGCCTGATCCTTTCCGCTACATCCTCGAGATGATATTTGCTCAGTTTGTCGGAGATGCGTGGAACCGAGGCCAGGATTCGTTTTCGAAGGGCCACCAGGTGGGCACGGGCGATCGAGGGAATATCCGTGTTCTTAATATCGCCACCGAAAAATAAAATAAGTCCCCTTGGAATATTCGCCGGTATTGCAGGTTGTGCTGGATTGATCAGGGAGATTAGCGCATCCACAAATTCCTTTTGCAGGTTGCGGCGGAACGGATCAATGGCCGCAGTTGCCGACAATTCCTTCCAGATGCCTGTTTCCAGATCCGTGACCAGTTCATCTGGTCCGTATACTACCGATTTACCATAGCGGTCGCGAATGATAGCCATGCGGAATAAGCGTGAACTGGAAAGTAAGGATTGCAAAACGCTGCCCTGAGTATTCGTTATGCGCTCATTCGAAGAAGGGCTGTTAATCTTGTTGAGTATATCTTTATTCAGCAACCAGTAAGGGGTTTCAAATAATTGCGTATGTAAAAAAGCTACCGCCTGCTGCTGAATTTTTTTGGGTGTAGGTTCATATACATCGCCTGGCTGTTCCACACTCTTAAAGGTTTCATAGATGCCGCCCACGTTTTTGCTGACATGGTTCATGTACCGCCCAAACTGGATGGTAAGCTGTGCATACATGTTATCCAGGTTTTCATAGGTGTCTGCTTCCTCCCTTGTCCATTGAGGTAACTGGACGATGATCCTTTTCAGATTCCTGATGCCATATTCACTCGCTTTCATGCTGTTGTCACCCAGGTCCTCTGTTTGCGAACGCGGATCGAAATTTTGCGCCTCGCCTCCGAACCATAGGCGGGGGTTGGCCTTGAGACTATCTATTATCCATCGATTCAGAATTTTTTTATCCGCCTCTTCGTCCCTGGTTCCTGGAATATTCTTGTATCCCCACTGGATCGCCCATCTGTCATATTCGCCGATGCGCGGATATAATCCGGCGGGTCCGATGTGGTCCTCGGGCTGGGCAACATAGTTAAACCGGGCATAGTCCATGATCGATGCAGTATGGCCATGCGCTTCTACCCATGCTTTGTCGCGCAGTTTTTCCACAGGCGTCATACTGCTGCTTCCCATATTATGGCGCAATCCAAGGGTATGGCCGATCTCGTGAGATGAAACAAAGCGGATGAGTTCCCCCATAAGACTGTCATCAAACTTCATCGATCTGGCCCGGGGATCTACTGCAGCTACCTGGATCATATACCAGTCATGCACCAGTTGCATCACATTATGATACCAGCCGACATGGCTTTCCAGAATCTCTCCGGTACGCGGATCGGCAATATTGGGGCCATAAGCATTTTCAATGTCAGAAGCAAAATATCGGATCACGGAAAACCGTGCATCTTCAAGGCTCATCGTGGAATCATGCTCGGGCCATTCTTTTCCGACGATTGCATTTTTGAATCCGGCTTTTTCGAATGCGGCCCGCCAATCGTTTATTCCCTCAATCAGATAGGGCCTCCAATTTTTTGGTGTGGCAGGGTCTATATAATAGACGATTGGTTTTTTTGGTTCTACCAGTTCTCCTCTTTTCCATGCTGCAGTGTCCTCATCCCGCGGTTCCAGCCGCCAATGATGAATAAAGGTAGCCGTCTGCACTTTCTGCTGATCATCGCTGTACACGGCATATTCGCTGGCAAAGTATCCCACACGCGGATCATACAGTCGTTTGCGCATAGGGATAACCGGTAGCATGATAAATGAATTGTTTAATTCTATGGTGACGGCGCCGGTAGCCTCTGCTGCCGGCAGGGTCACGGAAGATGTAGGTCCGAACTGAATGCCACCCGGTGAAGGAGAGGAGCTGAAAGTTTTTACCGTTCTCACTTCCGTGTTCAGCAGAAAAGTGTGGATAAATGAAATATACGAGCGCTCGGACGAAATTCCGCCGAGATTATATCTTCTTTTTGTGGACGGGTCCAGACTGACAGGCTGATTATCTCCTTTAAAAAAATCTGTTACATCGATAACCACAGTTTTGGAATCCTTTCCATACGCTTTAATATCGAATGCCTCCGCAATGGGATCCAGATTTGAATTTCGCACTGCGTGGGCAATGGGTTGCGAAGAATCTGCTGCAACGTTAACCTCCGTTACGACCCGCATGAAAACCACATCCGAAGGCCCTTTTTCCCATCGGATCGTCTGTTCATTTACTTCTTCACCTCCATAACTGCGGCTTCCCGCAGGCGCTTTGCTAAATCGTGTAACGACCAGGATCTCGCGGTTGAAAAGGGAATCAGCAATCTCGAAATACCATTTGTCGCCCACTTTGTGAACTGTAAACAATCCTCGCTGGGTTACGGCGCTATCTGTGATCACCTCCTTATAGGGTTTGGGGACGGATGATTTAGCCGGCGGCCTGGTTGCAGGAGCAGAGTCTGTTTTTCTAATTACTGGTTGATGGGGTTGCTGTGCAGATGATACCATGAAAAGGCCCGCACAAAACAGGGCCGACAGAAAAAATTTCATAATTTATTTAAATAGGGAATGAATATATGGAATTTGTGGGGAATCGGTGAGGGTTGGTTGTTGATAGTTGATGAGCGGCAATTTGGTTGACGGTTGACCGATTTCAATTGCGAACTCGTACCCAAATGCCGTCAACCGTCAACGGTCAACCAATCTTCATTGATCGTCAACTGTTGCGATTAATGCAATTCAGATCCTCAAATGCAGTTTGAAGCCGGCTGATAAAACTTTCTTCCCCTTTTCTCAGCCAAACGCGCGGGTCATAATATTTTTTATTTGGACGATCTGCTCCTTCCGGATTACCGAGTTGGGCCTGAAGATATTCCTCGTTTTTCTTATAGTATTTTTGAACGCCTTCCCAGAAAGCCCATTGAAGATCAGTATCCAGGTTCATTTTTATGGCGCCATAGCCTATGGCTTCCCGGATTTGATTTTGAGGAGACCCACTGCCGCCATGGAAAACAAAATAAACAGGCTTGGGTTTTGTTTTCAGCTCCTTTTCAATGTAATCCTGGCTGTTCTTCAGGATTACCGGCCTAAGTTCTACATTACCCGGACTATACACTCCGTGTACGTTCCCAAATGCAGCAGCCACGCTGAATAACCGGCCAACCTTGCTGAGCTCGGTATAAGCATATGCTACGTGCTGGGGCTGGGTATAAAGTTTGTCATTTTCTACTCCGCTGTTGTCGATGCCGTCTTCTTCCCCGCCGGTAACACCCAGTTCAATCTCGATTGCCATACCCAGCGGTTTCATCCGCTTGAAAAATTCCACCGATGTATGAATGTTTTCTTCCAGCGGCTCTTCGGAAAGATCCAGCATATGGGAACTGAAGAGCGGCTGTTTTTTTTCTTTGAAATATATTTCTCCCGCATCAATTAATCCGCTGATCCAGGGCAGCCACTTTTTTGCCGCATGATCCGTATGCACAATAACTGGTACGCCATAATTTTTGGCTACAGTATGAATATGCTGGGCCCCTGATATGCCTCCGGAAATATTGGCCTGGAGTTTGTCGTTAGGCATTCCCTTTCCGGCAACAAATTGGGCACCTCCATTGGAGAATTGAATGATGATGGGAGAATTCACTTTTGCCGCCGCTTCCAACGCAGCATTGATAGTATCCGTTCCTGTAACATTTACTGCCGGCAAGGCAAACTCATTATTTTTTGCATCCTGATAGAGGGCTTCGAGTTCTTCGCCGAATAAAACGCCTGCTTTGTATTTCGCCATGGGTTGTTTATTAGGAATAATAAGCCGCAAAGATAGGATATTCAAAGCTTCAGCTGTTGCAATCCGGGACCCTGAATTCAGCAATGAAAAGCTACAAACAGAAACACGGAAGCTGACCTCAAATTGAAAGAATCAATCCTGGAATTTCCCCAGATTTTTTTGGATAAGCGCCAGATTTTTTTGCAGGGTTTGTTTGAGTTGCCTTTTTACGAGCTGGCCCATGGAACTGCTCTTGAGAAAGATAGGTGCTTCGAACGCCAGCGCCAGTTCCTGCTTAAGCTGCAGTAACTTTTCTGGTGTGGAAATCTGATCTTTTGACATGATATTCAGCAAATGCATCAGGCGAAATCTGGAGGAAGCGACACGGAATGCCATCATGGTTCTTTCTTCCGTTTGATATTGGGTAATGGAATCCTTGTTCAAATATTTTATGCAAAGATCTACGAGTGCCTTATTCTCTTTAAAAAATTGTGGCAGGTATAAATTCTTTCTGCCTTCATAAGATTGCTGGTCGAAATCAATCGCGCGTATGCGGTACTGAAAGTCTTCTATATCCGGTGTTATGTTCACTACAAAATTATAGGAACGCATATCGCCCAGCAGCCGGACGAAGCAACGCTCGTTGAATTTTACAAATTCCTTGGCAAAACGGATTCGGTTAGTGATGGGTTCTTCCAGATAATTCATGATGAATACGTCGCCGGGAATGCCCGGGATATGCTCTTCAATCAGCGTATTCAAATGCGTGAAATAAGTAATGCGGTTGGGTGAGAGCAGGTGCTCGAGCTCAAGGCCGTAAATCCGGGAAGCATCCGCCTGCTTTATATAGTAATGATCATAGTTGTCGTTGAACTTATTCACAATGCGGATACGGAATGGACTGGAGTTGGCGAAGCTGCAGAAATCAACCCTGGCCACATCAAGGTGTTTACTGAACGTGAGGTCACCTTCGGTTTTCAGTATCGCATACATTTTTACCAGACCGGCCCGAATGAATTGCCAGTGCTGCATATCATAAGAAACCGTCTCCCACAGCGTGTCCTGTCCGTCTTTATCTTTTAGTGGGACTGCATAAGAAACCAGGCGAAGATCATTGTAGGAAGCAGGCAACTTCACTTCCCGGCCGTGTTGCTTCAGGTAATCCCTGAGCATTTCGCTTACCGGAAAGATGGGTTTCTTGCGCGATGGTTTGTTTGCAGCATCTCCTTCATTTCTTTCGAATGAAAAGTACATGGGGGCAAATATACGGAGATGGTGGATGGGTGATTTGGGGTCAACCCTCAACGAAATCAACTATAAATATATAAAATGGGTAACAAAATCAGGGGATCCCTGATCGCTGCCTCCTGCTAAATTGAGACGCCGCATAAATTTAGCAGGAGGTACCGGAGTAATGCAGTTGGTTTTGACTAGGAAATGGAACTGATTACCTGTTTTTCTACGGATGTTGGATTTTAATAAATACTTTTTTCAATACAGGATCGGTTGCTTGTGTGACGCAAACGCTAAGCGCTTAACGCCAGGCTTCTCAGGGACTGGATTGACTCTTCGGAATAAGGATAGTTTCTCAGGGATTGGATTGGTTCTTCAGGATAAGGACAGGTTTCTCAGGTACTGGTTCATTCAAAGGATAAGAAAAAATGAAGTTGACTGATATCGGATTTAATTTGGGAATTTTATCGGATATTGGATAAAAGAACTTTGAATACGGTTTTTTGGATATTGTTGGATTGAATAAATCAATCAACTTCAGTATCAAAAATAACCTATGAACATATTAACAACAATAGATGTTTTGCCTGATTTTGGTCATTCAGGTTTTACCCTGGAGCTGGTAGATTTACTAGGAGAAATACGTAGATGAAAGGTCAACAGTCAACTGTCAACCTCTCTAAGCATTAACCCTGAACGCCTGAATCACGTCATATTTCGTCACGATGTGAAAATTGCCGCTATCGTCCTTCGCCAGCACGGCGCCGTTCTCCTTACTGATAAGGGAACTGATGCGCTCAACCGTAGTATCGAAGGAAACCAGTGGATATGGCGGCTCGGTGAATTCGGAAATTTTTTTATTCCTGATATCCGTTCCTTCAGTCAGCATCCTGCTGAATAATCCGCTTTCGCTCACAGCACCCGTGAGATTTCCTTCATCTATTACTGGAATATTTTCAATATGGAATTGTTTCATCAGATCCACGGCATCGCCTATCGTCTGTTCCGGTCCGATCGTTACGAGTTTACTTTCTCCGCGCGCATTCACGATATCGCGGAAAGTTTTCACGTCCAGAAATCCTCTTTCCATCATCCACTGATCATTATATATTTTTCCCACGTAACGGCTTCCGTGATCGTGGAAAATACAAACGACCAGGTCCCCTTTCTTTAGTCTGTTTTTCAACTGCACCAATCCTTGCAAACAACTACCGGCACTGTATCCGCAGAATAAACCCTCTTCGCGGGCCAGCTTGCGCGCCATCACGGCACCTGCCTTATCGCTCACCTGTTCAAAATGATCAATTACCTTCATATCATAATTTCCCGGAACAAAATCTTCTCCAAATCCCTCCGATACGTAAGGATGCACTTCGTTCATGTCAACCTCACCGGTATTGTAATACTTGGTTAGCAGAGATCCTTCTACGTCTATAGCCCATATTTGTACGGCCGGATTTTTTTCTTTGAGGAACATGGCCACTCCCGTAATCGTTCCCCCGGTACCAGCTGTACACACCAGGTGAGTAATTTCTCCCTCCGTTTGATTCCATATTTCCGGCCCCGTGCTCTCATAATGCGCCAGACGGTTTGCCAGGTTATCATATTGATTGCAGAGAAAGGAGTTCGGAATTTCTGAAGCCAGCCGGCGGGCGACGGAATAATAACTGCGGGGATCTTCGGGTTCAACATTGGTGGGACAAACAATCACTTCTGCGCCAACCGCCTTGAGGATATCCATCTTTTCCTTGGATTGTTTATCGGTGATTGTGAATATGCATTTGTATCCTCTTACGATGGCGGTTAACGCAAGGCCCATGCCCGTATTGCCACTTGTGCATTCGATGATCGTTCCTCCCGGTTTTAACCGGCCTTCTTTTTCCGCCACGTCTACCATCTTGACGGCCATCCGGTCTTTAATGGAGTTGCCGGGATTGAAATAATCCACTTTCGCCAGCACAGTGCAAGGGAAATCCTTCGTGATCCTGTTCAACCGGATAAGCGGAGTATTCCCGATGGTTTCGAGAATATTATTTTTTATATCCATACTTGCGAAGGTAATGGTTATAGGAAAATCACCGGGAACTGTCAACCCTCAAACAGTTTCTCCATGATTCCCGGATTTCTTCCTTGCCTGCAGATATTTATCCAATAGGATAAGGCCAAGGATAACATTGACAAGTATAAAAATATTTACTGAAGTACTGTTTAATGCTTTTCCCCAGTTCAGCTTGTTTGCATCCAGACTATACTGCGGGACCAGGTTATCTGTAGATGTTGCTGACCAGTGAATCTGGCCGAGAAAATATATTACCATACCTGCAATCATGATCAGGAAAAATGCGGTTATTCCACGGATCACATTTTGGTTGATATAGTTTTTGGTTGCCGGTGCCACATGGTATTTCGCGATCTGCTCCATTACGTTTTTTGTAAATCGAAGCGAAGGCGCGTCCAGTTCATCAAGATGCATGGCTTTATCTACATTCATGAGGTCATTATAACGACGCCGCCAGGCGGGATCTTCTGAAATCAATTGCCGGATACTGGCCTGTTCATCCGCCGTGCTCAATCCATCAATAAAATCCCATAAACGCTCTTCCATTTGTTGCCGGGTGTCCATATGCTTTTCTTTATATGATGCAAAACTACCTGAATCATTTGCCAGGTCCGCTTTAATCGGTTCTTCTTTTTGCTTAATCATCCTGTATTTCATGTACCTCATGACGAAAATATTTTTCCATCTTATCTTTTAAACGTTGCCGTGCTCGGTGAAGTTTCACCTTCACCGTATTCGGATCCAGTCTCATAATCTTGCCGATCTCTTCCAGGCTCTGTTCTCCTTTGTAAAAAAGAGTCAAGACCTGGCTATCGTCCACACTGAGCATGCTGATCGATTCGTTCAGCATGGCATGCCGGGATTTTTGCTCTACGATATCAGCGCGGAACCCCGATTCCTTATTTGCCAGCTGGATTCCGGTTCTCTCATTATCCAGTGATTGGGTGTCGAGTTTCCTTTTCCTTAGAAAGCTGATACAACTCGTTCGCGCAATCGTGAATAACCAGGTGCTGAATTTGGATTCTCCGCGGAAGTCAGCCAGTGACCGGTATGCCTTTACGAAAACATCCTGTGCAATCTCCTCGGCATCTTCCCGGTTCTCAACAAACCGGAGCACGAGGGAGAATACGTAGTTTTGATAACGCTCCACGATCTGGGAGAACGCAGTCTGCTCCCTCTGGAGAACCCTGCTGATGATCTCGGTATCTGAGAGTCCGGTTGTTATCACAAAATTTAGACGGTGGCTCCGCCCTTGAGGTTACACAGTAAGATACATTTTAGTGCTGTTATTGAACGGGGAAAACCGCTGGTTCAGGCACATTTACCAGAAATACACATGACAATCAGGCGTATAGGAGTATGCTTCTGTTGAGGCAGCATAAGGGAAATAATTATGGTGATCAAGTGTAACCTTTGTTTCAAAGATGCAGTCAGATATAGTGTTCAATACGCATTTAAACAATAAACAAAATAAATTAAAATGGGACCCGATCAACTGGTACTTTTTTGGCTGATTCTGAGTAGTCTTTCAGTTATCGCCATGATATTCGGCCTCAGATATCTGAGTAACAAAGAAAATATGGCCATGATAGAAAAAGGAATGGATCCTAAGATCCAGCGGGAACGTCCGAGACCTGCGCCTTTCCGGAACCTGAAATGGGGACTGCTCCTGGTAGGAGCCGGTCTGGGTTTATTCCTGGCTTATCTGCTCGACAATTTTTTGCTGTACAATGTTCACCATGAGCTACCCCATGATTACGATAACGGTGCGAATGTTCCTATCTATTTTGCGCTGATAGCAATAGGAGGGGGTCTGGGGTTAATAATGAGCTACCGGATCGAGAAAAAGGAAGTCCTTGATAAACAGGGAAACGTTTAGGCATTAATCAGTGCGGCTTTCCCGCTGAAGGCATTGGATTGTTGGTATTCAATAGGTCCAATGCCTTTTTCATAACCGGATCACTTTGGTTCATGACCATAAAATATCCTTCGGAACGCCAGACAAGCCTGGCAAGCAGGGCCCTTATCCTGGTTTGCAGCAACTGCTTATCCGGTCCGGAAATGGAAGCAAGGGAAACCGAATCCCTGCTCACATAATTTCCCAGACCTCTCCATACATCCGCATCTTTATTGAACCTCGTTGAAAAATCAGCCGCATCCTTGTACTGCCTGAATTCAGTTAAATGATGGATATAATATTCGTAAACAAAATTGCCGAGGGTTCCATTCAGGTATAAAGAAGTAATACTCTTGGAGATGCGGTTTGTATCAAATCCTACAAATACATCCGGCGTAATACCGCCACCACCGTATACGATCCTGCCTGCTGGCGTTTTGTAAACAGGCCCGGTATGGGTAGTTGCAGTATCGCCATGGATGGCTTCACCATTATGAAATCGCTCAATCACTTCGTCGTCATAAGCTTCGCGGCCTTTATTATAAGGTTTCTGAATGCTGCGCCCGAGCGGAGTATAATACCTCGCAATAGTCAGGCGCAATTCGCTGCCATCGCTCAGCGTGAATGGTTCCTGCACCAGCCCCTTGCCAAAAGTGCGGCGCCCAACAATCGTCGCCCTGTCCCAATCCTGTAATGCTCCTGCCAGGATCTCACTGGCCGATGCTGTGCCTTCGTCAACAAGCAGGATGAGCTTCCCCGTTTCAAAATTGCCCGGACGCTGGGCATGATATTCCTTACGCGGGCTCTTTCTGCCTTCCGTGTAAACGATCAGCTCATCATTTCCCAAAAATTCATCGGCCATATTCACGGCCTCATCAACAATCCCTCCACCGTTGCTGCGAATATCAAGCACGAGTTTCTTCATTCCCTGCTTCAATAACTGCTGGAGTGCATCCTCAAATTCCTGATAAGTAGTGCGTGAAAATTTATTTATTCGGATATATCCGGATTCCTTGCTCAGCATATACTCCGCATCCAGCGCGGGCAGCGGAATGCTTCCGCGTGTTACAGCGAATGTTTTTAATGTATGTTCCCTGAGCATTTCCAGATTCGCTGTACTGGCACCGGGACCCCGTAATAGTTTCTTTATCCTCTCGGGTGTAATGCCGTTCCCGGCCACAAGGGAATCATTCACTTTAATAAACTGGTCGCCGACCTGCAGACCTGCCTTGTCACTCGGACCGCCGGCCAACACATTGATAACATTTACGGTATCGCTCAGGATCTGAAATTCTACTCCGATGCCCTCAAAATTTCCTTCAAGGTCCTCATTCATCTCTTCCCGGTCCATGGCCGGGATGAAATAGGAGTGCGGATCCAAATGGGCCAACATTCCCCCGATAGCGTCCTCACTCATGGAGTCGGTGTTCACCGAATCCACATACTTGTTGTCAATGATATCCAGTACCTCCTGTATCCGGTTGAGTTTTCCTGTCTTGAAGAATCCGCCGGTACTCACATTTGGATAGAGTCTGAACCCGATCAGCATGCCCAGGATCATGACCACCGCAAATAGGAGGGGCAGCCATACTTTCAGTTTTTTCATTTACTTGATTTCTCCGTAGTCGGCTGCAAATTAAGCAAATGAGCTGAACCGGATGGAAAGTTCCTGATGAATGGTTTGTCAAAAATTGCATTATACCTTCGTCCCGGAGATTTACCGTAAGAAAAACAATAAATAATGTCCATACTGATTGCTGACAGCGGATCTACCAAGGGCGAATGGTGTTTGCTTCAGGAGGGAAAAAGGAAAAAGATTATTGAAACCCAGGGTGCCAGTCCTTATTTCTTGAATGAAGCCCAGCTTATAGAGCTTTTTCAAAGAGAATTGGTGCCTGGATTGAAGAATCTGCGCCCTTCTTCCATATTTTTTTACGGAACAGGTTGCGCTGCCTCCTCAAACCGGGCCATGGTGAAAAGAGCACTTCAAAAGGTTTTTCCTGAAGCACAATGCACCGTAGAGAATGATCTGACCGGTGCTGCCAGAGCCCTTTGCGGAAATAACAAAGGCGTTATCGCTATTCTGGGTACGGGGAGCAATTCCGGATATTACGACGGGAAAAAAATTGTAAAGAACAGTCCGGGCCTGGGGTTTATCCTCGGCGACGAAGGCAGCGGTGCTTACCTGGGGAAGAAAGTGTTGCAGTATTTCCTATACAAGACTTTCGACGAAACACTCGCATTGAAATTCAATCAGCAATACCGAACGGATTCAGCTGAAATTCTTGACAGGGTCTATAAAAAGCCCCTTCCCAACCGCTATATTGCTTCCTATGCCATGTTTCTGGCGGAAAACCGGGGGCATTTTATGACAGAGAATATCATAGAGGACGGCCTCAATGATTTTTTCTTTACCCATCTGTGCAAATACCCGGAGGTTTGGAAGACCCAGGTGCATTTTGTGGGCAGCATCGCCTATGGATTTCAGGATATGCTGAAAGAACTTTGTGCTTCCTATAAATGGGATTTGGGTAAAGTATTGCGCAAACCGATGGACGGACTGATCGCTTATCATAAATCAAGATAATGGAATTCGAAAAAATTACGGAAGAACAGGGGCAATACCGCCATCTCGAAAAGATGACCATCCGCGAACTCCTTACTTTAATGAATAAGGAAGACCAACAGGTTCCGAAGGCGGTGGGAAAAGCTATTCCCCAGATTGAAAAGCTGGCGGCACTGATAACTGATAAGATGCTGGCTGGCGGGAGGTTGTTTTACCTGGGAGCGGGCACCAGCGGGCGACTGGGTATTCTGGATGCCAGCGAAATTCCGCCGACATTCGGGATGCCTTATGGATTGATCATCGGATTGATTGCGGGCGGTGAGGAAGCCATCCGTACGCCCGTTGAAAATGCGGAAGACGACATGAGCCAGGGCTGGCTGGACCTGGGTGAGTATGATGTAAGTCCAAAGGATGTGGTTATCGGGATTGCTGCAAGCGGCACAACGCCATACGTGATCGGCGCTCTGGAAACCTGCAGGGAAAATAAGATCAGTACGGGCTGTGTTACATGTAATCCGGGAACTCCCCTGGCCCAAGTATCTGATTTTCCTATAGAGGTGGTTGTAGGCCCGGAATTCGTTACAGGCAGTACGCGCATGAAAAGTGGCACCGCACAAAAGCTGGTTCTGAATATGATCTCCACTTCGGTGATGATCCGGATCGGCCGGGTGGAAGATACGCGGATGGTGAACATGCAGCTCACAAACAGCAAACTGATCGATCGCGGAACCAGGATGCTGATGAATCAATCCGGAATTAAGGATTATGAAACGGCCAAAGCGCTGTTGTTGAAATACGGAAGTGTTAAGAAGGCCGCGGAGAGTAGGAAAAAGGTTGACCGTTGACCGTCAACAAAGAAAGAAGAAATTCTTAATTTTAATCACCTAAATGCACGACATAGAACCATACTATAACTGGCGCCATATCTATATAAGCGAAGAGGATGAACGTTCGCCTTTTTATGGAAGAGTGTATTCTGAATTTGAATATTCCCAGGCCATTTACAATTACCTCATTCATCCACAATGGGATGATTTCGGATCGCATACCTTGTATCTGAAAGTGATCCTGGCTGACTATGAAGAAAAATATGTCATCATAGAGCTGATTGGGGAATGGAACGATGCCATTGAAAACGATATCATGAATCTGAAGCGGGAGGTGGCCGACAAGTTTATGTTTCAGGGGATATACAAATTCATCCTCATCTCAGAAAACGTACTCAATTTCCACAGCGGGGACAAGGACTATTATGAAGAATGGAACGAAGAAGTTCAGGAAAATGGAGGATGGTTAGTCTGTATCAATATGCCGGAACAAACGCAATATGATTTTCGAAGGGCCAGACTGGATCGATATATGGATCTGATGGAACAACCCGACTGGCGCATATTCAAACCTTTTCACCTGTTCCGTTTGGTGGAGGCGTTTGAGAAAAAACGACTGGGGGAATGAATGGATTGTCAACCGTCAACAATTCCTTCCGCGTGATCCAATTAAAATAAAAGTTTGCCGGATCAACGGAAGTGATTATTTTTGGTGCTCATATGTTCAATTCAAAAGCATACCGTTTTTTTGGGTTTTATTTTTTCTACTTTATCAGCAGACCGGGAAGGCTTTTGTTAAAAACCAACTAATCTAAAATCTTAACAATAACATCCCGGTCAAAAGCCGGGATTTTTTTATTAATTATATGCAGCAACAAATTCAACGTGTAGCCATTCAGGGTTTCGAAGGGAGTTTTCATGAAGAAGCCGCACGCATCCTTTTCGGCGAGCATATTGGTATCCAGGCCTGCGCGCGCTTTGAGGAAGTAGTAAGGGCGGCGGGAGACAAAACCCTTTGCGATGCGGCCGTAATGGCAATTGAGAACTCCATAGCCGGCAGCATTTTGCCCAACTATTCCCTGCTGCGCAACAGTGAGTTGCTGATCTCCGGCGAAATTTACATGCAGATCCGCCAGAACCTGGTTGTAAATCCGGGCGTCGCACTCAAGGATATCCACGAAGTGCATTCTCATCCAATGGCCATCCTCCAATGCCTTGATTTTTTAAATCAATACGACTGGAAACTGATTGAAACAGAAGATACGGCCCTTAGTGCAAAACACATTCATCAGCGAAAGAGTAAACATATTGCAGGCATTGCAAGTGCGCTGGCGGCAAAACTTTTTAACCTTGAAATGCTTGCCCCGGATATTCAGACCATGCAAAATAATTACACCCGGTTCCTCGTGCTGCAGAGAAAGGAAAGTGTGGAACCGGAAATGGAAGCAAACAAAGCCTCTGTAACCTTTCACACGGATCATTCTAGGGGAAGCCTGGCGCGGGTTCTTACGATTATTGCGGAGGGAGGAATAAACCTGAGCAAACTGCAATCATATCCAATTCCCGGGAGCGACTGGAAATATAGTTTTCATGCAGATATGGAATTCGATTCAATAGCGCAGTTTGATGAAGTAGTAAAGATGGTAAAACCCGTTACGTCTGATTTTAAGATTTATGGGGTATATAAAAAAGGGGTGAATGCGTAATTGGTTGACGGTGACGGTTGACGGAATTTTCGGACATGTAAGTCCCAAATGATTTTGAAATAATATTTATCTGAAAAGAAATGATAATCATCAAACACGAGTTTGCGATTAGAGGCGGTCAACCGTCAACTGTCAACTGTCAACAATTCATACGTTAAGCATAAAAATATGATTAGCACTGCACAACGTTTAAACGGTATTGGCGAATATTATTTCTCCGGCAAACTGCGCGAGATCGAAAAACTCAACCAGGAAGGGCCGAAGATTATCAGTCTCGGGATCGGCAGTCCGGATCAGCCTCCGCACCCCGACGTAATCCGCGTCCTGAATGAAGAAAGTATTAAACCCAATGCCCATAGTTATCAGAGTTACAGAGGATCACCGGTCCTCAGAAAAGCCATGGCCGACTGGTACCTTCAGTGGTATGGGGTCAGCCTTGACCCCGACAGGGAAATCCTGCCGCTGGCAGGTTCTAAAGAAGGGATCATGCATATCTGCATGACCTATATCAACCCGGGTGATCTTGTGCTCATACCAAATCCCGGGTATCCCACCTACCAAAGTGCAGCGAGTCTTGCAGGCGGTAGCGTATCCGGTTATCAGTTGCTGGAGAAGAATAACTGGAACCCCGATTTTGAAGAATTGAAAACCCTGCTTGCGAAAAAAAAACCGGGACAGGATTGGGTCCTGCTTTTCCTGAACTATCCGCATATGCCTACGGGACAGGTTGCAGATAAAAAATTATTTGAAAAATTCGTTGCTTTTGCTATGGAAAACAAGGTATTGCTCGTGCATGACAATCCATACAGTTTTATTCTGAATGAAGAGCCGCTCAGCCTGATGAGTGTGGATGGAGCCAGGAACCAGGTAATTGAATTGAATTCCCTGAGTAAATCACATAACATGGCTGGCTGGCGTGTTGGCATGCTCATGGCCTCCGGTGAACGCATAGATGAGGTGTTGAGATTTAAAAGCAATATGGATAGCGGCATGTTTTTGCCGGTACAACTTGCTGCAGTCAAGGCATTATCTCTGCCTCCGTCCTGGTATAACCAAGTCAACAGCATTTACCGCAAAAGAAAGTTGGCTGCCGAGGCCCTGCTGGATGAATTGGGCTGTCGGTATTCTAAAAAACAGACGGGCCTGTTTGTTTGGGCCAGGATTCCTGAAAACATGAAAGACGGGTTTGCGCTGAGTGATCTTCTTTTGTATAATGCCCGGGTTTTCATAACTCCGGGTGGCATTTTTGGCAGTGGAGGAAATGAATATGTCAGAGTAAGTTTATGCGCATCGGAAGAGAATATATTGGAGGGTTTAGCACGCATAAAGCAGGCAGGCATCCTTAAATCAGTTCAACATGTTTAATACTGTTACTGTCGTTGGGGTAGGATTGATCAGCGGATCATTCAGTCTGGCCCTGAAGGATCATCAACTCGTCAGCAAAGTAATTGGTGTCAGCCGAACAGGGGAAAGTGCACGTCGTGCACTCGACTTGGGGATCATTGATGAAGTGCTCCCGCTGGAAGAAGCAGTTAAACAAAGTGATTTGATATATGTGGCCATCCCGGTGGATGTTACGCTAACGGTGATGAGAACGATCATGGACCTGATCACAGAAAAGCAGATCGTGGCCGACGCAGGGTCCACGAAACAGGCTCTTTGCGAGGCATTGGCAGATCATCCTATGCGAAGCCGGTTTGTGGCAACCCACCCTATGTGGGGAACGGAATTCAGCGGGCCGGAAGCTGCGGTTCACGAGGCATTCCGGGGGCGCTCCTGTGTAATTTGCGAAAAAGCGATATCAGCGCCGGACGCGCTGGTCACCATGGAAAAAATATATCGGTTGCTTGGCATGCCCCTGGTGTATATGGATGCCCAAAGTCATGATGTTCATGCTGCTTATGTCAGCCATATTTCACATATTACCTCATTTGCGCTGGCGAACACCGTACTGGAAAAAGAACGCGAGGAGGATGCCATCTTTGAGCTTGCCGGTGGCGGGTTTGAAAGCACGGTAAGACTTGCGAAAAGTAGTCCCTCCATGTGGGCGCCAATATTCATGCAGAACCGGGAAAACGTATTGGATGTGCTGAACGAACATATTACGCAACTAAGGAAATTTAAAAGTTGTCTGGAAAAGGAGAATTACACATATCTCCGGGAACTCATGGAGAATGCGAATAAGATTGGAAAGATATTGAAGAAGGTTGACGGTTGACGGTTGACGGTTGACGGAATTCAGATGCGAATTAACACATCAGGTCGGTCAACTGTCGACTGTCAACCGTCAACCTGAAAAAACCCCCTTCCCAATAGAAAATAGTAACTTTGCGCAAAATTTTTGAACCGTATGAGCACATTTGAAGGGTTGGGATTAAGTGAGCAACTGTTGAAGTCTGTAGCCTTGCTTGGATTTACCCAACCTACCCCCATACAGGAAAAGGCGATTCCTGTTTTATTGAGCGGGACTAAGGATCTCGTGGGTCTGGCCCAGACAGGAACCGGGAAAACAGCGGCATTCGGGCTTCCCCTATTGCAACTCCTTCATGTTGAGCACCGGTCTCCGCAGGCGCTGGTGGTTTGTCCCACCCGGGAGCTTTGCATCCAGATCGTGAGCGAGATAGAGCTTTTTAAGAAATTCATGCCGGGCGTTCAGGTGCTGGCTGTTTATGGAGGGTCATCCATCGGGATGCAGATAAGGGATCTTCGCCGTGGAGTTCAGATTGTGGTTGCCACACCCGGACGGCTGATCGACCTGATCGAACGCAAGGCAATCAACCTCGAGGAAATAAAATATGTGGTTTTGGATGAAGCCGATGAAATGCTGAATATGGGATTCCAGGACGATATTGAATTCATACTGAAGAATACGCCGAAGCGTGATGCGACCTGGTTGTTTAGTGCTACCATGCCGGCAGAAATCAAACGGGTGAGCCGGAAGTATATGAAGGAGCCCCTGGAAATTACTGTTGGTACGATGAATACGGCCAATAAAATGGTTGACCACCAGTATTATATTACGAATGCGCATCACCGTTATGAAGCGTTGAAACGCCTGATTGATTTTAACCCCGGTATTTACGGGCTCATTTTTACCCGCACCAAGGCCGATGCCCAGCATATCGCGGAAAAACTTACCAGGGAAGGATACAATATCGATGCGCTGCATGGAGATCTTACGCAGCAGCAAAGGGATAAGGTGATGGGTGAATTCAGGGAGAAAACCTTGCAGTTGCTGATTGCAACCGACGTGGCTGCGCGCGGCATTGACGTACATGGCATAACCCACGTGATCAACTACGAGCTGCCGGATGACGTGGAAATATACACGCACAGAAGCGGAAGGACGGGCAGGGCAGGAAATACCGGTGTTTGTCTTTCTATCATTCATTCCCGGGAGATTGGGAAACTGAAGCAGATCGAACGCATCGTGCAGGTTCCCTTTCGCAAAGTGGAGGTTCCCACAGGGAAAGATGTTTGCCGCAAACAGTTCTTTCATTTTATGGAGAAATTGCTGAATGCCGATATTAGTCATGGTGATTACGAAACCTATGTACCCATGCTGGCGGAAAAATTTGCCGGCATCAGCAAGGAGGAAGTATTGAAAAGAGTGGCCGCCATGGAATTCGACAGGTTCCTGAAATATTATGAAAATGCGGAGGACCTGAATGTGCGCGTAAACAGCAGGGAAGCGCCCGTCCGTGGTCACAGGGAACGCATTCCTGTCGGGAATGGCGTTCCACGAAAAACCTTCTCTGCAGGCAACGGCGATTTCGTGAAACTCTTTGTAAACCTCGGTACAAAAGACGGTTTTTATAAAGCAAGTTTTCTGCAATTTGTACTGGATATGAGCGATCTTAGAAAGGAAGTGCTGGGAAAGATTGATATGAAGGAAATGAATACCTGGCTCGAAATAGACCGGAGATCGGCTCCGCAGATGATCCGCGCGATTGACGGAAAAAATTACAAGGGGAGAAGGATTAGGATGAATGATGCGAATAGTCGGTAAAGTAAAAAGTAAAAATTAAAAAGTAAAAAAGGTGAAAAATTCAGAGTGTAAGAATTTAGTTCGCCTGCGTGCCAATTTTTTACTTTTTACTTTTTACTTTTTACTTTTTAATTTTTAATTTTCAACTCATGACGGAAACAAAATCAATGAAGGAAATTACTCAACAGGCCTGGAACAAGCGACCGTTGATCATTTCCGGCCCCTGTAGTGCCGAAACGGAAGAGCAGGTGATGGAGACAGCAGTACAACTGCAACGTACTGGCAAAGTGGACGTGATGCGGGCAGGAATCTGGAAACCCCGTACGCGTCCCGGCAGTTTTGAGGGCATAGGTACCAAGGGGCTCCCCTGGTTGCAAAAAGCGAAAAAGTTGACTGGCATTCCGGTGGCCATAGAAGTGGCTACAGCCAAACAGGTAGAAGATGCACTTCATTTTGAAGTGGATATACTTTGGATCGGTGCAAGAACAACCGTAAATCCGTTCAGCGTTCAGGAAGTAGCCGATGCGCTCCGCGGCGTAGATGTGCCCGTGCTTATCAAAAACCCAATTAATCCCGACCTGGAGTTATGGATTGGCGCAGTGGAACGTGTGGCCAAAGCAGGTATTCGCCAAATCGGGCTTATACACCGCGGTTTCAGCTCCTATGGAAATACGGAATACCGGAACGCGCCCATGTGGCACCTGGCTATTGAAATGAAGCGCCGGCACCCCAATATGTTATTCATCAATGATCCTTCGCATATCTGTGGCCGCCGCGATATTCTGCTGGACGTGGCTCAAACGGCCATTGACCTGGATTTTGACGGTCTGATGATTGAAACCCATGTTGACCCCGATAAAGCCTGGAGCGATGCCAAGCAGCAAATCACGCCGGAAAAACTGGGAGAACTGTTTAACAGTATACGCTGGAGAAAAGAAGATGTGGCTTCGGAAGAATATCATGCAGCCCTGGAAAAATTGAGACAGCAGATCAATCAGCTGGATGATGAACTGATGCAGATCATCGGTGAACGTATGAAAATATCCGAAAAGATTGGGAAGTATAAAAAAGAGAACAATATTACGATCCTGCAGACCAACCGCTGGAACGCTATCTTAGAACGGGCCTTTAAAAAAGGGGATAAACTCGGACTAAGTAAGGAATTCATAACCAAATATTTTGACGCCGTGCATATGGAAAGCATTAACCACCAGAATCAGATCATGAATTCATAAGACCGGATTGCCATATGCAAAAGAAAACCTATTCCTTTTCATCATCCAGGACTACCTGTTATTTTGAAGCCTCGTTTTCGCAGATAAATAAGGTTGTTGAAAAGGAGCGCAGTGTCTTTATCACAGATCAGCATGTTTTTGACGCGCATAAAAAATATTTCAAAGGTTCCAAACTGATTGTGATTCCTGCAGGGGAGTCTTACAAGAACCAGCCAACAATTGATCAGATAATAGGTCAGCTCATCGAATACGGGGCCGACCGTAAAACCACCATTGTCGGTGTGGGTGGAGGAGTGGTTACAGACGTCACAGGATATGCCTCTTCGGTATATATGCGCGGACTTCCCTTCGGGTTCATTCCTACTTCGGTCCTGGGCATGGTGGACGCTTCCATCGGAGGCAAGAATGGAATTGATGTGGGTCATTTTAAGAATATGGTAGGAACGATCCGTCAGCCGAAGTTTTTATTTTACGATACCTCCCTTTTACAAACCCTGCCCCCCGAAGAGTGGGTAAACGGATTTGCGGAAGTAATCAAACACGCAGCCATCAAAGATGCATCCCTGTTCAGGGATCTTGAAAAAAATTCGATCAACTATTATAAAAAAAATAAAAAGGCGCTGACCGCCCTGATCCGCAAGAATGTAATGATCAAATCGGCCGTGGTCACGAAAGATGAATTTGAGGGAGGAGACCGCAAGCTCTTGAATTTTGGGCATACCCTCGGCCATGCGGTGGAAAATATTTATCGCCTTCCGCATGGTCATGCTATATCCATCGGGATCAAGGCTGCCTGTTTGATTTCGGAGGAACTATTGGACTTTAAGGAGACCGCAAGGGTGACGGCGCTGCTGGAAAAATATGGGCTTCCCACCGATCTGCATGCAGATCCGGGAAAGATCATGGAACTTATGCGGATGGATAAGAAAAAGACAAGGGATACCATGAATTATGTGCTGCTGGATAAAATTGGCAAAGCCGTTATCAAACCTATCCCCATGGACCAACTCGAAAAACTAATTTATTCCATTTCGAGGGCCAGATAAATTAAGATGCATATTACCGTTTCACCATCTTCCGTACGGGGCACGATTCCTGCCCCCGCTTCCAAAAGTTCAATGCAGCGGGCATGTGCCGCAGCATTGATTGCAGGGGGCGAAAGTATAATCAGAAATCCAGGATCTTCCAACGATGATCTTGCTGCCATACGTGTAATACGGGGATTGGGCGCCATTGTTGAAAACGCCGCTGATGGTTCATTGCAGATCACAAGTGGGGGCATTCAGCCTATAAATGATTTTGTGAACTGCGGTGAAAGCGGTCTGGGTATTCGCATGTTTGCTCCGCTGGTAGCGCTCTGCAACAGACAAATGACCATCGAGGGAGAAGGAAGCCTGCTGAGTCGGCCCATGGATTTTTTTGACGAAATTTTTCCCTGGTTAGGCGTTGAAGTAAGATCAAATCAGGGTAAGCTTCCGCTGCAAATAAAAGGTCCCCTTATACCCCGGAATATTCAAACGGATGGATCGCTCAGTTCCCAGTTTTTAACAGGGCTATTGATGGCATACGCGGCGGCTGATGCAAAAGATGTTAGCATCAACGTAACTAACCTCAAAAGCCGCCCTTATATCGATCTAACGCTGAAGGTTATGCGCGATTTCGGATTGAAAGCTCCGGATAACCGAGACTACAAATCTTTTTCGTTTTCGCGTGAAACCCATATCCGCGCTGGTGCGGTGGTTAATTATGCGGTGGAAGGCGATTGGAGCGGGGCTTCGTTCCTGCTGGTTGCGGGAGCTATTGCGGGAAGCTGTACTATCCGGGGTCTTGATCCCGAATCCACCCAGGCCGACAAAGCCATCCTGCATGCATTGAAGGATACAGGCGTATCGCTAGAGATTTCCGGTAAAGAAATTCGTGTCGGAACGGATCAGCCGCTGACATTAAAAGCCTTTCATTTCGATGCAACGGATTGCCCGGATTTATTTCCGCCTTTAGTCGCGCTTGCATCCTGTTGTCATGGATCCAGTTTTATTAAAGGGGTAAGCCGGCTGGCCCATAAAGAAAGTAACCGCGCACTGAGTTTGCAGGAAGAATTTGCCAAGATGGGTGTCGATATTCTGGTGAACGGGGATACCATGGGTATAAAGGGTGCTCATGCGCTGAACGCCGCCGCTGTTAACTCCCACTATGACCACCGCATTGCTATGGCAACGGCCGTTGCGGCCCTGCGCGCGAATGGTCCAGTGATGATAGAAAAGGCTGATGCGATAAATAAATCCTATCCGGAATTTTTCAGGGATTTGGAAAAACTGGGTGCTTCGATTCATTTACTGGATAAGATTTATTGAGAGGGCATTAGACTAAGGATTTAAGAGGCATTATAATGGAATTTGACAAGATTTCTTTTTTATGAATTCATTTGGCCGCATTTTCAGAATAAGCATTTTCGGAGAGTCGCATGGAACGGGCGTTGGCCTCGTCATTGACGGCTGCCCGGCAGGATTGCCCGTGACAGTGGAAGACTTTGCCGCAGATATGGAAAGAAGAAAAGGTGGAACACAAAAAGGGACCACACCAAGGCAGGAATCTGATCTGCCTATTTTTAAATCGGGGATTTTCAATGAGCGATCTACAGGCGCGCCCATCACTATTTTGTTTGAAAACAATAATGCACGGTCCTCCGATTATGAAAAACTGCGCGCCATTCCAAGGCCGGGCCATGCCGATTTTGTGGCCCATCAAAAATTTGGAGGGTTTGAAGATTATCGCGGTGGCGGACATTTCAGCGGACGGCTGACAGCGGCCCTTGTTGCAGGAGGCGTTGTCGCCAAGAAATTATTAAAGAGTATTCAGACGCAGGTAGCGGCTGAAATTACAGAGATTGGCGGGTTAAAAAATATTGAGGCAGGGCTTCAGAAAGCCATCGATGCCAAGGATTCTGTCGGCGGGATTGTTGAATGTCGCGTAAATGGAGTTCCAGCTTCTCTTGGTGAACCATTTTTTGACAGTGTGGAATCCCAGATCGCACATATCGTATTTGCTATTCCTGCAGTCAGAGCAATCGAATTCGGTACCGGTTTTGCTGCAGCGAAAATGTTTGGCACGGAGCATAATGATGCTATTGAGAATAGAGAAGGGAAAACCCTTACCAATCATGCCGGTGGTGTGGTGGGGGGCATTACGAATGGGAACGAGCTGGTTTTCCGCATTGCTGTCAAACCTACTTCTTCCACACCCAAAGAACAATATACTTTGAACCTGGAAACGGGAAAAATGGAAAACTTTTCTGTAAAAGGCCGACATGATCTTTGCATAGCCCTTCGTGTACCTGTAGTGCTGGAAGCCGTCACGGCCATGGTACTCGCAGATTTTCTCATGCTCGAACAAAGAATTCCGAGGGTATTGCCAAGAGAATAAGGATGATTACAGATCTGGTTAGCGTTTCATCTTTTTTCCGTAATTTTTTTGAGCTGGCTAAAGCTCAGGTCCAGCAGCGCAAAATTTTCCGGATGAGGCCAGCTGAAATGCCACCATTCAGTATTCAGGGCAATGAATCCATATTTTTCCATCACCTGTTTCAAGAGTCTTCGATTCTCTAATTCCCGGGAACCGAGTTTCATAAAATCCTGGTGTGCGGAGTCGGTAAAGTTGTCGAATCCGGTCGGCATTTCCACTGACTTATGGGTTTTCAAATCCATCAAAGTCAGATCTACAGCTATTCCCCGGTTGTGATCGCTTCCTTTGGCAGGGTCTGCAGCATACCGGGAGTCGTGCACTTTCTCCCAGAGCTCGACGGTTACAGCGTAGGGACGATAAGCATCAAAAACTTTCAGTCCCAGACCCATTTCGGAAAGATCCTTCAATACGCGGACAAGCGCCCGGACAACGGGTTGTCTCAGATAAATTACCTGAGGTTTTTCCGGATAGAGAACGCTGTCCATGAAATTATTTTTCGTCGAATACCGTAGATCCGGAAGGAGTCCGTCCTGACCCAATACAGCCTGCATTTTTATTTCAGGGTGACCGTTCAGCGTTTGATAGTAAAGTGGAACGCTGTTGACAACGGGCAGGCCATAGGCGCTGTGAGGCAACACCTGGGAAATTGCAGACAGCGAAATTATTGTTAGACATATCGCAAAAAGACCCCGGAACAGCCCGTGTGGCATTATTTTGTTTTTCATCTAATAAGTTGTTTCTTTAAAGGGCTGCTTCCCCTTATTTTGTTATTTAACCCCCGTTCATGCAGATGAGATATCGGTGTTTTTGTTTATTGGTTTTATTCGCTCTAACCTTTTCCCTTATTCAATGCAAAAATAGCCGCAAGAAAGCGCCTGAGAAGGATTTAGTGGCCAATCCGGCAAAACTTTCCGAGAGAATGATGGAAGATATCCGGACTACCCTTGACTATTTGAAACAGAACAAGGGCAAGCTGAATGATTCGGTGAATTTTTCCTATAATTCTCTTGTGGATAGTTTCTACGACGCCAACCGTTATCGCCCGCAATGGTTTAACGAGGATCAAACAACCCCAACCGGAGATTCCCTCCTGGCATTTATCAGTAATTGCCGTTTACTTGGACTGTTCCCCAATGATTACCATGATCATATTTTGGCATTTATTCAGCGCGTTTTCCAGGTAGATACCAATGCCAGGAAGAACGCAGCCTTACTGGCCAGAGCCGATCTGCTGATGACAGATGCATTTTTTCTTTTGGCAAAGGACCTGAAGCATGGAAGAATTCCATATGATAGTGTAACCCTGCGCACCGACTCGTTATTGCCTGACAGTTTTTATACAACTGCTTTGTATCAGGCATTTCAGGAGAGAAACGTAGCCAGTGTTCTACACGGACTCGAGCCGAAATCAAGAGGATATGACTCTTTAAAGGCATACTTGCCGGCATTTTTAGCAAGTGCCAGCTTTCCAGCTTATACCTATCTTCCATATCCTTATTCAGATTCCGTGAGCTTTTTTAAATTGCTTCAGAAACGCCTGGAAGAAACGGGAAATCTGGCTGATAGTACGCCGGCGTTGGACACAACCGGTTTTAAATCCGTCATCAGAAAGTATCAGAAGAAATATGGATTCCGGCTTACGGGCAGGATCTCAGATCCGCTGATCGATAAGCTCAACAACACCGACGAGGAGAAATTCAAACGCATTGCGATTACACTTGACCGTTATAAGCAGCTTCCGGATACATTGGCGGAAACCTATGTATGGGTGAATCTTCCGAGTTATACCATGGAAGTCTGGGATCATGACACGCTGGTTTTTAGTTCGCGGGTTATCGTAGGTGGTCCACAGACCAGGACGCCTGTACTCACCAGCGATATTTCAAATTTCATCACGATGCCTCAATGGACGGTTCCATATAGTATTATTTTCAAGGAAATGCTGCCGAAGATCAAGCATAATGTGGATTTTCTCACAACCGAGAACCTGATGGTGGTTGACAATGACGATAGCGTAATGGATCCACATCGTATCAATTGGTCCAAACTTAACAAAAATCATTTTCCTTATCAGATCAAGCAGCGGGAAGGTGATGATAACTCCCTGGGTGTTATCAAATTTAATTTCAGGAATAAGTACAGTGTATACCTGCACGATACGAATGTTCGCTGGATGTTCGGCAAGCCCTACCGTGCCATAAGCCATGGATGTGTGCGGGTAAAAGAATGGCGAAAATTTGCCAATTTCCTGGTCAGGAACGACACGCTGAAATATCCCACAGATACGCTGAAAGCCTGGATTGCCCGCAAGGAAAAGCACGTGATAACCGGCTTTCACAAACTTCCCTTGTTTATCCGGTATTTTACCTGTGAAGGGAAGGGCGGCATGATCAGGTTTTACGATGATATATATGACGAGGACCGTTATCTGAGCCAGAAATATTTTACAAGAAAGACCGTTGAATAGAGGTTGATGGTAGATAAATCCTCAAAACATTCCTCATGAAAAAAATCCTTTTCCTGCTGGCTCTTTTCGGCGCTGCGCACCAGGCGCGGGGGCAGCAAAATCTGCATGCCCCACCCCCTTCGGTAAAGCCTGCGAAACCCGCCTCCAAACGGCATGTTGAAGAAAATCTTCCCACGCACTACGGAACAGCCAGTTTCTATGCAAATAAGTTTGAGGGGAGAAAGACAGCTACGGGGGAAATATTCAGCCAGAATAAGCTTTCTGCAGCCAGTAATATCATTCCCCTCAATAATTGGGTTCGGATAACCAATTTGAAAAATAAAAAATGGATCGTATTGCGCATCAACGACCGGATGCATCCGCGCAACCCGCGCCTGATAGATTTAAGCCGCTCAGCTGCCCATCGTCTTCATTACATTGGTCTCGGTCTCGTTAGGGTGAAAGTAGAAATTCTGGGGAAACGACTTCCGGCACATATAGCAAAAAGCTAAGCCACTGCCTTATTTACCAGGGCAGCTGCTTCACTCAGCAAAATGGCGGATTGGACTTTAAGCCCGCTCTCCTCAATTAGTTTTTTTGCTTCTTCCGCATTGGTTCCCTGAAGCCGTACAATGATCGGTACTTTGATGGTGCCAATGGAATGATACGCATCAATAACTCCCTGGGCAACACGATCACAACGGACAATACCACCAAATATATTTATGAGGATGGCCTTTACTTTTGGATCTTTTAAAATAATCCGGAATCCGGCTTCAACAGTTTGTGCATTCGCGCTTCCGCCAACATCCAGGAAATTTGCAGGTTCACCGCCACTTAGCTTGATCATATCCATAGTAGCCATGGCAAGGCCGGCTCCATTCACCATGCAGCCTACATTTCCATCGAGCTTTACAAAATTCAGGTTATATTTTCCTGCTTCCACCTCCGTCGGATCTTCTTCACTGATATCCCGCAATGCTTCCAGGTCGGGATGCCGCATAAGGGCATTGTCGTCCAGATTCATTTTACAATCCACGGCAATGATCTTCTCATCACTCGTCTTGAACAGGGGATTAATTTCAAGCATGCTGCAATCCAATCCCACATATGCATCGTAAAGATTGGTGACAAACCTGGAACAATTCTTAAATGCTTCTCCTGAAAGCCCCAGGTTAAATGCAATCTTTCGCGCCTGGAAGGCCTGAAGGCCCCCGCCGGGGAATACCCATTCCTTATAAATCTTATCAGGTGTTTTATGGGCAACCTCTTCAATATCAATTCCGCCTTCGGTGCTGTACATGATTACGTTCTGTCCCTTGCCCCGGTCGAGTAATATGGAGAGATAAAATTCTTTTACCGGGTTGGCTCCCGGATAATAAACATCCTGGGCCACGAGAACTTTATGAACAACTTTTCCTGCTTCACCGGTTTGGATCGTAACCAGTGTGCCGCCTAGAATATTGGAAGCAAAATTGCGGACATCCTCTGCATTTTTTGCCACAGCCACACCCCGCTGCTCTGTTCCCCGGATTTTGCCTTTTCCACGACCGCCCGCATGGATCTGCGCCTTTACCACAGCAAACGAATTACCACTCTGCACCTTAATTTGTTTATACGCCTCTTCTGCTGCATTGGCTGAATCCACGGGAATGCCTTCCTGAACGGGAACATGATATTTTTTGAGCAATTCCTTAGCCTGGTATTCGTGAAGATTCATTGTCGGAAATTTGCACGAATTTAAGCGATTATTTTTTGTTCGATGTGTGTTCCGGGAATGCCTGCTTTGCCACTTGTTCTAGGCCGGGGGCCGGTTCGCCGGAAACCTGTTTTTATGCCCTATATTGTGGTTAAACTTATTGCCTGGACCAGCCCGCTATTGGATTAAAACGAACACTTAATTCCACCATGCTTTGGGGCCTTGGTGTAGGCTATGTTATCTCCGGAATGTATTTCGGCTGGAATCTGGGTCTTGAAAAAGGAGGAACCCTGGGTTTAGCCATTGCCACTTTCTTTATCATTATCATGTACGTTGCTTTCACATTCAGCTATGCAGAACTGGCATGCTCGATTCCCAAAGCCGGCGGCGCATTTGATTATGCGAGCCGCGCACTGGGAAAGGACCTGGGCTTTCTGACCGGTATGGCGCAAAATATCGAATTCATCTTTGCGCCTCCCGCGATTGCTTTTGCCATCGGCGCATATTTCAATTTGTTTTTCCCACAGTTGCCTGTGCTGGGCATAGCCATTTTTGTTTACCTGGTCTTTACAGCATTGAATATTTATGGTGTAAAGGCAGCTGCTTCTTTCGAGCTCCTCATCACTATCCTTGCCGTGGGAGAATTGTTATTGTTTGCCGGAATTACGCTCCCTCATTTTACAATACCGCATCTGCAACAGCACGCATTTCCTCAGCGGTGGGCAGGCGTATTTGCATCGCTTCCATTTGCCATTTGGTTTTTTTTGGGCATTGAAGGTGTAGCCAATGTAGCGGAAGAAACACTGAACCCGCAAAGAACAATTCTGGTCGGCTTTGGCTCTGCTATTTTTACGTTGGTGATCTTGTGCGTGCTTACTTTTGCCGGATCGGTCGGCGTTGCCGGATGGGAGGCTGTTGTTTATAAAGCGGATGGTACAAGTTCGGATTCGCCCTTGCCGCTGGCATTGTCCCATGTTGTAACGAACAATCATTTTTTTTACCACCTGCTGATCACGGTCGGATTGCTTGGCCTGATCGCTTCTTTTCACGGAATTATCCTGGCCGCGGGCAGATCCAGTTTCGAATTCGGCCGCGTGCGTTTTGCACCACCCTGGATCGGCAGGATCCATGCGCGTTTTCAAACGCCCGTAAACGCTTTATTCATCAATATGCTAATCGGCATCATTGCTTTGTGCACTGGTAAAACCGATGAGATCATTACCATTTCCGTATTTGGGGCACTTACATTATATATTTTGTCCATGGTTTCCCTGCTTATGTTGCGGAAAAGCGAGCCGGGACTGAGTCGTCCTTTCAGAGTTCCCCTGTATCCGGCTGCTCCGGTGGTTGCCCTGGGCATTGCGCTGATCTCTTTTATTGCCATGACCATCTATAATTTTAAATTGGCAGTGATTTACTGTGGATTGCTGGCAGGTTGTTATATCGTGTTCAAATTATTTTATAAAGAAAAACGCAGCCCCATTTTTAGTTAAACATCATCTCATGGATCTGAAAGAAATCATACAATATGTAAAGACGCATCCTTCCGGAATGGTTAAAATTGCATACAGCGATACAGATGGCGTATTAAGAGGCAAATATATCGCCACGGAAAAATTTCTTTCACTTGTTGAAAAGGACAGCCATTTTTGTGATGTCATCTTTGGCTGGGACATGGCAGATGCAGCCTACAATAATGTAAAGTTTACCGGATGGCATACGGGTTACCCGGATGCAGCCACAAGGATTGATTTTAACACGTTCCGCAAAATTCCCTGGGAAGACGGACTTCCTTTTTTTCTTGGGGAAATGAGCGTTGATGAGAAAAATGCAGCTGCTGTTTGTCCCCGCCAATTGCTAAAAAGAATTCTGGCCGAAGCAACGGAGCTTGGATTCACGCCTTATGCTGCTCAGGAATTTGAATGGTTCAATTTTGCAGAAACACCACGGAGCGCGGCTGAAAAGCAGTACAAGAACCTTGTTCCGCTTACACCGGGCATGTTCGGGTATTCCATTTTGCGCGCAAGCCTGAAGAATGATTATTTCACTGATTTATTTGAACTGCTGAAGAAATTTGATGTGCCATTGGAAGGGATTCATACAGAGACCGGTCCGGGTACTTACGAAGCAGCAATCTTGTATGCCCCGATACTTGAAGCGGGCGACCGGGCTATATTATTTAAGACCGCAGTTAAGGAAATTGCTTACCGGCACGGGATCATGGCAACCTTCATGGCAAAGATCAGCGAAAACCTTCCCGGATGCGGAGGTCATATTCACCAGAGTCTTTGGGATAAGGCATCGAAGAAAAACCTATTTCATGACGCAGAGGATCCTGAAAAGATCAGCGAGTGTATGAAACAATATATTGCTGGGCAGCTGTTTTGCCTGCCGCATATTTTGCCCCTGTACGCCCCTACGGTCAATAGTTACAAACGTCTGGTAGAAGGAGGGTGGGCCCCAACAACGCTGAGCTGGGGCTTCGACAACCGGACGGTAGCCCTTCGCGTTTTAAATGATTCGGAGCATTCCACCCGGCTGGAAACAAGGGTTGTTGGTGCCGATACCAATCCATACCTGGCAATGGCTGCAGCCCTTTCATCAGGCTTATATGGAATCAAAAACCGGCTTGAGTTACAGCAAGCCCCAACTATCGGGAACGGCTACCGGAATTCTTCCAACGACCATCTTCCGCGGACATTGGATGAAGCTACCCAAAAAATGAAACATTCGGCTGTGGCCAGATCCTTATTTAGTGAAAACTTCATTGACCATTTTGTTTCCACGCGGGAGTGGGAATGGAATCAGCATTTGAAGGCTGTAACAGATTGGGAGTATAGAAGGTATTTTGAGATTATTTGAATAAATTAAAAATTAAAAATTAAAAAGTAAAAAGTAAAAATTAAGAGTCATAGAATTCGGGAATGAAATTTCTGACAAGGATTTATTACAAATATGATGTATGCATTTTGAAAATGTTTTCCAATATAATTTCCCTACTCTTATCCGGTTTGGCGCTGGGGCAAGCAAGGAACTTCCTGATTACCTTGTGAAACATAAACTGAGAAGACCATTATTGGTTACTGATCCCAATGTGGCAGGGTTGAGTTTTTTCAAAAGGATTGTGAATGAGCTTAAGGATAAACAGATTGCAGTTGAAGTTTTTTCAGATATCCATAAAAATCCTGTGAAGTCGGACGTTTATAAAGGAACTGATGTTTTTGACCAGGGGCGCCGCGATTCAGTGATCGGCATTGGCGGTGGGGCCGCATTGGATGTGGCACGCGCGATTGTTCTGAGAGTGAATCATCGCGAAGACCTTTTTAAATATGACGATCTGGTCGGAGGGGAAGTGTTTGTAACGCAGGATACGCCTCATTTCATTACAATTCCCACGACAGCGGGAACAGGAAGTGAAGTGGGTCGCAGTGCCATCATTGCAGACGATAGTACACACCAGAAGAAAATTCTTTTTTCACCAAAGCTGATGGCCAGGGTGGTTTTTTCCGACCCTGAACTGACCATGGAACTTCCGCCTTTCATAACTGCCGCAACAGGCATGGACGCGCTCACACATCATATGGAAGCCTTTCTCGCAAAAATGGAACATCCGATGTGTGAAGGAATAGCTTTGGAAGGCATGCGACTGATCAGCCGCTCCCTGGTAAAGGCGGTAAATCACCCTGACCTGGAATCAAGGTCGGAGATGTTACTGGCTTCACTCATGGGTGCAGTTGCCTTTCAAAAAGGATTAGGCGTTGTACACTCCCTCGCGCATCCGCTCTCATCATTGCTGAATACGCATCATGGTTTGGCAAATGCGGTAAATCTCCCGTACGGAATGGAATTTAACCGAAAAGGCTTTGAAGATAAATTCCGGCGTATGGCCGCGGCTTTGCAATTAACGGATACGGGTGAAGAAGCTGTAGTAAATTATTTGAAGGAACTCAATTCGAAGATCGGCATTCCAGCCCGGCTCCAGGAAATTGGAGTGCGGGAAGAACATGTGGAAACATTGGCAGGACTGGCTTTTGCCGATTTTGCCCATCCGAATAATCCCAAACCTGTAAGCAGAAATGATTTCAAACAATTATATCAACGGGCCCTCTGATGAAAATTATTAATCCGGCTACGGAGGAATTGATTGCGGATCTGCCGCAGGATGACGCATCTTCATTGAACGGAAAATTCCAATTGCTGCAGCAGGGACAGCAAGCCTGGCAGCGTGTTACGCTTGCTGAGCGGGTAAAATGCATCGAAATGTTCTCGGAAATGCTGACAAGCGAAAGGGAAAAGCTTGCCGCCATCCTCACCCGGGAAGTTGGAAAGCCGATCCAACAATCCAGGAACGAAATAAACGGTGCTGTTACCAGAATTCAATGGCTGACGGCTAACGCGGAAAAATATTTAAGTGACGAATGGATGATATCCGGCAAGAATCCGGAGGAAAAAATAGTTTACGAGCCCCTGGGTGTGATCGCCAATATTTCTGCATGGAACTATCCATTCCTGGTAGGCATAAATGTATTCGTTCCTGCACTGCTCGCCGGGAATGCCGTAATGTACAAACCCTCTGAATTGGCCACGCTTACAGGATTGGAGATTGCCAGGTGCCTAAAGGATGCAGGTATCCCTGAAAATGTTTTTCAGCTGGCCATTGGAGGGAGTTCCGTGGGCGAATACCTGTTGCAACTTCCGTTTAATGGCTATTTCTTCACGGGCAGTTACAAAACCGGGAAATTGATCTATGAAAAGGCAGCCCTGAAAATGGTTCCCTGCCAGTGCGAGCTGGGAGGTAAAGATCCCTTATACGTGACAGATGACGTCGAGGACATCAAAGCCACAGCGGCAAGCACGGCCGATGGCGCTTTTTACAATAACGGACAGAGTTGTTGCGCAGTTGAACGGATTTATGTGCACACACGGATCTATGATCGCTATGTTGATGAATTTGTTAAAGAGGTCCGGACCTGGAAAATGGGACCACCAGAGGGGAATGATATTTATATTGGCCCGCTGACGCGCAAAGGACAACTGAAGGTTTTGGAACAGCAACTGCATGATGCAGTTCAGAAAGGAGCCGTTGTACTCACTGGTGGTAAAAGGCCTCAGCATAAGGGGTATTATTTTGAGCCCACGGTATTGGTGAATGTATCCAATGACATGCGCTTAATGCAGGAAGAATCTTTCGGGCCCGTCATCGGTATCATGCGTGTAGATAATGATGAAGAGGCACTAAAATGGATGCAGGATACGGAATATGGCCTGACGGCTGCTGTTTACAGCAGCAGCATGGAACGCGCAGAAGGGATTTTGGAAAGATTAAATGTCGGCACAGGGTATTGGAATTGCTGCGACCGCGTAAGTGCAGCGGTTCCGTGGAGCGGAAGACAGCATTCAGGAATCGGCGCAACGCTATCGCATATAGGATTACGCGCTTTTACGAAAACCAAGTCATTTCATTTAAAAAGGCTTGCATAGCTCCCTGTTTTTGAATGATTTTTATATAGCAATGATATCTGGCAAAAGTTTATTATTCCTTCTGAAACATCCCATGCCAAAATTATTGGGGCTTATTTTTTTGCTTATGGTGAGTGGTTTCTTTGGCTGCAAAAACCGGCCTGAAAATTCAAAATCCGGAGTTCATGCCAGGGGCTTGGTTTATAATAATGAAACGACAGGGAGAATCAATCTGCAACTGCCAGACGGAAGCAGTGTGTTATTGGATACATCATCGGTTATCCGTCTTTCTGCCGGTTTTAACAAAACAAACCGGGAGCTTTCGCTGGAGGGGGCGGCTTTATTCAGGACCGCCATCTCTGGCTTGCTTCCATTTGTCGTTTATACAAAGGCTTTAAGGATGACCGTTATATCTTCTGCGGCAGCCTTTAAGATTGATGGTTTTCCTGGCAGTCCGGGTGAGGAGGTGGACCTCCTCAGCGGCCAGCTTAATGTAATGAAATCTTATTATTCAAAATCGGATAATGAACCGGCAGAATTAAAAGCCGGCGAAATGGTCATGATCAATACGGATATTGAACTTATGGAAAAAGAAAGTTTTGACAGCGCAGCATTGAGAGATTGGATCGGCAAATGAACGCCTTGATAATTTCCTACCTTTAATCACATAAGTGCAAGCCGGGATGGTATCGTCTACATATTATTATGACCATATTGCGGGAAATTACAATTGTCACATGACGGATTCAGACAATAGTGTCCGCAAGGAGGTAATAAAAATATTTAAGGCTAATATCCCCGGGGGCAATATCCTTGATTTTGGAGGCGGGACGGGCCTTGATTTGCCCGGCCTATTATCTGATCAGTACAAGGTCTTTTTTCTGGAACCATCTGCCAATATGAGAGCAATTGCAATAGAATCTGTTTCAGAAAAACCGAGAAAGCCCGTCATTATTGAAGAGCGGGTTAACTTTCAACAATGGTCCGATAATCATCTGCCGTTTACCGAAAAGATGAATGGCGTTTTGGCTAATTTTGCAGTATTGAATTGCATTTCCGATGTGGACAGCTTATTTGAAAAGCTTGCGATCATTTGCGCGCCCTTTTGCTATATACAGGCAACCGTTATTGACGTTCGTCCCCTGAAAATGATTAAAACGCATGCACTGAAAGTAGCTGCAAAAATCCTGTTCAACAGGCAATTGATCACCCGGAACTATTTTAACGGTATTGCCCAGGATACTTATCTCCACACTTTACAGAAATACAAATCTGCTTCAGGTAAATATTTCAATTTGGTTTCTTATAATTCAATTCATTCTTCAAACTTTGCATTACTGATCCTTTCAAGAAATGAAATCGCTTATAAAAAAACTACTCTTTAGAAGCCTGGCGAACCAGCTTTTTTTTGGAGTAAGTATTAAGAACGGAAAGATTTCGGAAAGTGTTTTCTTGAAAAATGGGCATCAGAGCCTGGATGTGAGTGAACGACATAATATCCTATGCGAGCGTCCTTTTTGTATTGGCGTTTGGGTAAGTGGAAATGATTCCGCTTCATTCGGGAAGGTGAGGCTCAAATTAAGTATCCGAAGAGAGGAGAAGATTGTTGTTTCTTTGGGTCTCAGGCTGATAAAGAAGCTGGAACGAGATAACGGGGCAATCCTTGTTTTTGAAATAATAAAAGCAAGATGCCACCAAATAAATCTTTTACATCAATGGCTATTAATTACTTTTTTCTTTTCTAATAAAAAACACGGATATAAAGAGACGCTGATCTACGGCGCTTTATATTCATATCCCCGGAGAGTGATCGTCGCGTCGTACAAGAATAACGAATACTACAATATTTTTCCGATGGATTTTCAGGGAGAATACCCGGAAATAGAAACGTACCTGCTTGGTCTAAGGGTGTCCAATATTACAGTAAATAAGATAATTGAATCGAAGCGGGTTGTTGTATCGGGCACAGAGGGCGTTGATTCAAAAACCATGTATGCGCTGGGCGCCCATCACAGCAAGGAGCCTCCACAACTGGAAATGTTGCCCTTCAGGGTTGGGGAAAGCGAATTGTTGAAATTCCCTGTTCCTTCGTTTTCCTCCTCATACCAGGAGATTGAAATAACGGATCATTTTAAACTTGGCAGCCACATGATGTTTGTCGGCCGGATCATCAATTCAAAAAAATTAAAAGAGAGTCGGACTTCCCTTTACCATATCCATTTTTTTGAACACTTAAAATCGGACTATGATGAAGTTTAAGATGTCTATTTCGAGATCTTCAATTTGTCTTTAAATACTTTCTCGAATTTTTCTACTTTGGGACGGATAACAAACGTACAGTAGGGCTGGGATCCATGAAGCCTGAAATAATCCTGGTGATAGTTTTCGGCAGGATAAAATTTTGTGAAGGCCGTGATCTCTGTCACGATGGGCTTATCATACGCGCCGCTCTGATCCAGTTTCTTTTTGTACTGTTCCGCCTTTTCCTTTTGCCCGGCATCATGATAAAAAATAGCGCTTCTGTATTGTGTTCCTTCGTCATTTCCCTGCCGGTTAAGGGAGGTTGGATCATGGGATTCCCAAAAAACTTCCAGGAGTTCATCAAAGCTGATCTGTTTGGGATCATAAATGATCTGCTCACATTCTGCATGGCCTGTAGTGCCGGAACAGACTTGTTCATAAGAAGGATTGCTTAGTGTTCCGCCGGAGTAACCGGAAGTCACTTTTAATACACCTTTAAGTTCCTGAAAAATGGCTTCTGTGCACCAGAAACATCCTGTTGCAAAAGTGGCAGTATCCGTCTTGAGTCCGGCCGGAATTTTCTCTTCGGTCATGATGGTCTGTTGTGTTGATGATGAATTGCAGGAAGCAATCGTAAAAATGCTTAATAATATAGTTGATAACATAGTGATTTTCATTCTTTTTCTTTACCAATATACGTAGGGGCGAAGGAAGCGGTTTGCAACATATATGACAATTGAAACCTTTTAAATGTTCGTTAACTTATCTTTGTTTTGAATGATCAGATACTTCCCGGAATCAGCGCTGGCTCAACTGGAATTCGATAAAATTCGGGAGCTGCTTGCCACCCACTGCAAATCGGCCCAGGCCAGGGAAAAGGCAATAAACCTTCGTATCCATACCCGTCTGGAAATCATGCAGCGGGAGTTGCAGCAATCGGACGAATTCAAAATGTTGCTTCAGCAGGGCCAGTATTTCCCGAATGAAGATAGTCTGAATTGTTCAGATGAAATCAAACTGCTCAGTCTGGAAGGCGCTGTTTTGAGCGGGGTGCAATTTCTACTGATCCGCAAGCTGGCAGACAATCTCCGCCGGATCTTTCATTGGTTTGATAAAGATAAAAGATTAGCTTACCCGGCTCTGGCCGGAGTAATCAGGGAGACCTACTACGAAAAGCAGATCATTTCTTTTATAGATGAAATACTTGAAGAAAACGGCCAGGTTCGTGACCATGCTTCAGCTGAACTTGCTGATATCCGGATGTCTCTTTTTCGTAACCGGAATGAACTGAGGCGGTTATTCGACCGCATCCTTTCTAAACTGAGTAAGGCCGGGTACGTGGCCGAAACGGAAGAAGCTTTTCTAAATGGCCGTCGTGTGCTGGCTCTTTTTGCGGAAAATAAACGCCAGGTAAAAGGCATTCTTCACGGGGAAAGTGATAGCCGGAAAACTGCATTTGTAGAACCGGAGGAAACAATAGGACTGAACAATGAGATCTTTTCTCTTGAGCATGCCGAAAGCAGGGAAGTGATTCGGATCCTCCGCGAACTTACGGCCAGGCTTTCCATGCATGCAGAATTGCTGAAGGCCTATGCAGCGATTACAGCTGAATTCGATTTTATTGCGGCAAAAGCCAGGTTGGCCCTGGATATGAATGGAATCAACCCCACAGTTCAGGATGGTTCGCATATACATTTGATTGAGGCCTATCATCCTTTGCTATTGTTGTATCATAAAAAATCGCACAAGCCGACCATTCCAACGCATATCAGGCTGGACGAAAAAAACCGGATCCTGGTGATAAGCGGACCGAATGCGGGAGGGAAAACAGTTACCATGAAAACCGTGGGCCTACTGCAACTGATGATCCAGGCCGGCCTGCTGATACCGGTACATCCGCATTCCACGCTAGGCATTTTTAAACAGGTGATGATACATATCGGGGATACCCAGAGCATCGAGTTTGAGCTGAGTACATACAGTTCACACCTGATGAACATGAAATATTTCATGGAACAATCCAATGGCCGCACACTTTTCTTTATTGATGAGTTGGGCAGCGGCAGCGATCCGAACCTCGGTGGTGCTTTTGCTGAGGTAATCTTGCAGGAGCTGGTGAAGAAGCATGCCTATGGTATCGTGACCACGCATTACCTAAACCTCAAAGTGATGGCCAATAAAACTCCCGGAATAATGAACGGAGCCATGGCATTCGATGAAAAAAGCCTGCAGCCGTTGTATAAGCTGATCCCGGGTAAACCAGGAAGCTCATATACCTTCTCCATTGCAGAACGAATAGGTCTTCATCCTGATTTAATCCGCCAGGCCAGGGCCCTGGTGGACGAAGACCATTTCCGGCTGGATAAACTCCTCAACCGAACTGAACAGGATCTGAGGCAGATAGAGCAGAAGGATAAGGAATTGCAGAGGCTGATAAAAGAGAATGAGCAATTGAAATCGGAAATGGAAAGGACCCTCCACAGGGAGAAACACCAGCAGCAACTGGAATTGCTGAAAGAACAGAATAAAATTTCTGCGGAGCGCATCATCTACCTGAAAGAGATGGAAAGAAAGCTGAAACAGATTATATTCGACTGGCGGAAAGTTGAAAATAAACAGGAACTGATCAAACAGATGCAGGCACTTTTATTTCGCCAGAAAGAAAAACCCATAAGTGAGAAAATAAAAAAGAAATTTGACGCTAGATACCAGGAGGTGGAGGGAGTTATACTGGCTGGTAATAAAGTAAAAATGAAAAAAAACCGACAGATAGGCGTGGTGCGTGAAATCCGGGGAAAAAAGGCCGTCGTACAGGTTGGATTGATTCCGATAACCGTGGACGCGGCTGACCTGGTGCTGATCCGTGAAAAATCCCACCCCGAACAACCCCAATGATAACCGGTAAATATTATGAATGCAAAACAAGTTGCTGCAGAAAAAGCCGTTTCATTTCTGGATGATGGAATGACGATCGGATTAGGCACCGGATCAACGGCCTATTGGGCTATTGAAAAAATAGCAGAGGAAATGAAAAAGCGGAAATGGAAGATCCGTGCCATTGCCACTTCCGTCCGGTCTGAGGAGCATGGACGCTCTTTGGGAATTCCTATATTCAGTTTTGCTGATATCGGAACAATTGATATCACGATCGATGGTGCGGATGAAGCGGATGAACAGCTTCGCCTGATCAAGGGCGGAGGGGGCGCCCTTCTGCGCGAAAAGATTGTCGCTACCAACAGCAACCAGCTGATCATAGTTGCCGATGATTCTAAAAAAGTAAAAACTCTGGGTAAATTTCCATTGCCCGTGGAAGTGGTGCTTTTCGGATGGGAAAGAACTTTTGAGAAACTCAGGTCTCTCGGCTGCAAACCGACACGGCGTATGGCTGAATCTGGCCCTTATGTCTCGGATAACGGGAATTATATTGTGGATTGTGCATTTGGTCAAATCGAAGATCCTGAAGCCGTGCATGAGGAAATTAATTCCATTACAGGTGTCGTTGACAACGGACTTTTTATCAATATAGCTACAAAACTGATACTCGGTTTCGAAAATGGTGAAACCCGGATTATTTCCCGATAGCTTAACTTCCGGTATGAGCGAATCTCCCGTTCCCCACTTTATTCGAAGCGTGTTGCGATTCTTACTGAAACGACCGGTTACCTGGATCGCAAACAGCGTGTCTTCGGATCCCGACAAAACGGCTGTCATGGAGGCGCTGACTTCATTATATCTGGAAGCAACGCAAACAAAAAGCAGTAAGGTCAACCATTTCTCCTTTTCCGCTGAAAGCGGCAGCGTAATTATTCTGAGTGATCAGCACCGCGGCACACGAGATGGTTCAGACGATTTTGCCATATGCGAACCAAGTTACCTGGCGGCGCTCGATTACTATGACAAGGAAAATTTTTATTTTATCAACCTGGGAGATTGCGAGGAGCTTTGGGAAAACACCATTTTCGGTATCATGAAGCACAACCAGTCAGTCTTCGGAAGAGAAAAGCTTTTTATTAACCGGAATGCCTACTGCAAAGTTTTTGGTAACCACGATCTTTTCTGGGATAATGACCCGCTTGCGGGGACATGTCTGAAAAAAATTTATGAAACGGTCATCCCGATCTATACAGGCGTGGTTATGCGCGCAGGACTGGACAACGGGGCAGCGATCGATATCTTTTGCACACATGGCCACCAGGGAGACAGGCAAAGTGACGGGAATGCCTTCAGCAAATGGTTCGTGAGTTATATCTGGGGCCCGCTTCAAAGTCTTCTTGAAATCAATACAAATAATCCATCGACCAATGACCACTTAAAGACCCTGCATAACAGTTATATGTATGAATGGAGCGCAGGTCAGGAAAATGTCCTGCTCGTAACAGGTCACACGCATCAGCCTGTTTTCAATTCAATGACGCATCTTGAAAGATTGTATTGTAAATTGGATGAAGCCAGAAATGCCGGTGATGCGGGTGCCATTCAGAAAATTGAATCTGAAATTCCCCGGCGTCAGCGGGAATATGATTTTGTGCACCATCCCCTAAAGGACATGAAGCCATCCTATTTCAATTCCGGCTGTTGTTGTTTTGATGATGGAACCATTACAGGGATTGAGATCAGTTCGGGTTTTATCCGTCTGATCAAATGGAGTTTGATCAATGGAAAACCCCAAAGGGTGGTGGCAGAAGAAGAGCGTCTGACGGAAATCGCCGGAAGGATCGGAAAAGCCGTTGCTGCTCTTTAATAGACAGGTTATCATGAAAGTAAAGCGGGGACCTGAAGATGAAGTTTGCAGACTTCATTGAGTTTACTGGCCAGATAATGTGTAAGCTCAGGAGAATAGGCTTCATCATGCACGTGCATGAAAAAAAATATCTCACTTATGCCGGCGGCCAGCCATGTTTTTATTCTTTTGGCCCATTCGTCGCAACGGGTATAATCGGTCGCATGCAGACTATTCCCTACAAACCGTATGAAAGTTTTGGGAATGGTTAGGTGCATGTGACAGCAATCCCTCCGGCCCGCGGTATCCGTGATTACAATGCCCATTTTCATGGAAGCCAGGGCCGATAATAATTCCTTGAAAATAGAATCGTTCCTGAACCATTCCGGATGCCGCACTTCCACAAAAAAAAGCATATCTGCCGGGAGGGATTTCAGGAATGCAAGCATTTCATTTTTTCTTTTCGGCCCGAAGGATTCACTAAATTGAATGAATACAGGCCCCAGATGGTCTTCGAATGCAAGTATACCCCGAAAAAATTCCTTTGTCAGAAAACCCTTGTCCTTTAGATTTCCGCGGTGCGTAATACCTTTGTACATCTTCGGACAGAATTTAAAATCTTTGCCGCCGGCCACCTTGTTCCAGCGCCCGATCCCTGTGGCTCCATAGATCTTATAGTGCGTGGCATTAAGCTCTATGCTGTTGTAATGCTGAATATATTGCCTGAGAAAATCCCGCTTCTTTGTTTTGGGAGGGTAGAGTTTTCCGACCCACTCTTTTCTTCCCCATTTTGCACATCCGAGATAAGTCCCGGGCTTCCCTTTTTTGCCTGGAAGAACCGTTTTATTCCATGCGGGCTCTTTTGGCAGCCTGAAAAGGACCGCGTCCAGATTTTTAGGCTCTATTCTTCCAAAATCCATGTTAATATCGGCTTTTAAGGAACTGTGTAAATACTTCTCAGCTGTTACTTATTTTCCTCAAATATATTTCCGGATTCCTAAAATAGCCCGATCCTCAGGGGAAATAAAATTTGGTACGATACTTTCTGTATATAATGTTCAATTGTTAACTCGAAGCGGATAGATTGGTAAATAATCATCAATCCCTTCTTGATCTGCCTGAGCGGATATAATAACTGGAGACTCTCAATCAAGGAGTCTCTGGTTTTTTTTTTGAGGGAATAAGCCGGGCCTACATGCTCGCGTGTAAATAGTCTTTTAGCTGGGAAATGGTTTCCTGCTGGTGCTGGATGGTTTCACGGATCAAATCGTGGATGGAAACAATTCCATATATTTTATCGTTCTCAAATACTGGCAAATAACGAATATTATTGTCTGCCATCAATTGCATGCAATGCTCCACACTGTCTTGCAGGTTCACCGCAGGCAGGTTGTTTGACATGATCTCGGATACGGGTGTATCGGTGGAAGACTTTCCTTTCAAAATTACTTTCCGGGAATAATCCCTTTCTGTCATTATGCCAAGATACTCCTGGTTGTCTATCACCATGACGGAGCCGATGTTTTGAATGGACATGATCTGCAGCGCTTCGAGAACCGAAGTGACGGGAGATACTGCCGTGATTTTTCTTTCCTTATGCAGGAAGATCTCAGCTACTTTTTTCATGATGCAAGTTTGGAGTGAACAATCGTAGTCGGGTAAATTAGTGATTTTTTCTGATAAAAGGCCGGAATGTTGGAGCGTTGTTCCGAAGCCTGGCAAGGGATGGACTTTAAATGCGGATCAATAAGGGTAAATACCTATAAATCAACAAATAAGAAAGGATAATATCAGAATCTTTCGAATTAAAACCATGTCGATCAGGTGCTATTTATGGCGGCAGATCAGTCTCAAAGGCCAGGAGGAAACCTGATTTGTGCAGATGCTGATTAAGGGGTAATTTCAATTTTCAAAACCGGTTTATTTATGACTAGTCATCTTTTGTTAGCTATGCCAGGCGGCAGTGAGTGGATACTGATCATTTTAGCAGTGCTGATCTTATTTGGGGGAAGGAAGATCCCGGAATTTATGAGAGGCCTTGGTAAAGGAATGCGGGAATTCAATGATGCAAAAAATAATGTAAAGCAGGAATTTGAAAATGGGGTAAACGATCCGAAAAA
>Ga0182024_10001762_pt1 | contig 54979 bp, 63 predicted proteins | sample P32metaG_FD_120480 | JGI IMG/M metagenome (GOLD analysis project Ga0182024, IMG submission 120480) | Permafrost microbial communities from Stordalen Mire, Sweden - P3-2 metaG (Illumina Assembly) | ecosystem: Environmental > Terrestrial > Soil > Wetlands > Permafrost | place: Sweden: Stordalen...
CACCAAATTCAAAGCAGAGGTTTATATCCTCACGAAAGAAGAGGGTGGAAGACATACGCCGTTCTTCAAGGGATATCGTCCGCAGTTTTATTTGCGAACGACGGACGTGACGGGAGTGGCGGAGTTGCCCGCAGGCACCGAGATGGTGATGCCGGGAGACAATGTTTCGCTTGTGATTGAACTGATCACGCCGGTGGCCATGGAAAAAGGCTTGCGCTTCGCGATTCGCGAAGGCGGGCATACGGTTGGCGCGGGAACGATCGCGGAGATTGTGCAGTAGGAACGAAATGCAGCGGAGCTTTACTCCGCATGGACAGCCAAGGGCGGTTGTCCCCACATAAACAAAACGCGGCTTGCGGCTTGCCGCCAGTTCTTTCCTGCCGGGGCTTCAAACTGAAGATCAGCCGGCAGGGGCAAAGAGAGTGAAACAGTGATTGGAAACGAGAAAATTCGGATACGGCTGAAGGCTTACGACTATCGCATTCTGGATCAGTCGACCAGCGAGATCGTGGAAACCGCTAAGCGCACGGGTGCGCGGCTGGCGGGACCGATTCCACTGCCCACGATGAAGAACAAGTACTGTGTGCTGCGTTCGCCGCATGTGGATAAGAAATCGCGGGAGCAGTTTGAGATCCGCACGCATAAGCGGCTGCTCGATATTCTGGATCCGACGGCGCAGACGGTGGACGCGCTGATGAAGCTCGACTTGCCGGCGGGCGTGGATGTGGAGATCAAGGCGTTCGGGAAAGAGCACAAGTAAGTAGGGACACGCGGGCTTCGCCCCGCGTGGACGGACGAATGCTTCCGTCCCTACGTGAGCAGATCAGCTCCCCAGCCAATAGCTGAACGATAGGCCATGCTGGGCATTGAAGAGGAAAACGGAAATGGCAACCAAGGTCGCGGGGATTCTGGGCAAGAAGGTCGGGATGACGCAGTTGTTTGATTCGAAGGGCGACGTGCGGCCCGTGACCGTGCTGCAGGCTGGCCCTTGCGTGGTCACCCAGCACAAGTCGGCGACGAGGGATGGTTACGAGGCGGCTCAGATTGGATTGGTCGAGTTTGTCAAGCAGTCGCGGCTGACCAAGCCGGCGCAGGGACATCTGGCCAAGAACAATCTTCCGCCGGTGAAGTTCATGCGGGAAGTGCCGCTCGAAGTTGAAGGCGCGGCTGATGGCGACGGTGCAGTGAAAGTGGGCGACCGGGTGCTGGTCGAGATTTTTGAAGGCGAACGTTTTGTCGATATCGTGGGAATCAGCAAGGGAAAAGGATTTCAGGGTGTGGTGAAGCGGCATCATTTTGGCGGCGGCCCGAAGTCCCACGGATCGATGTTCCAGATTACGGGCTCGATTGGTTCGTCGGCATTTCCGTCGCGAGTATTTAAAGGCATGCGCATGTCAGGGCACATGGGTCATGCGCGGGTCACGCAGCGCAACCTGCGCGTGCTGGGAGTGGATAAAGACGAGAATTTGCTGGTGGTCGAGGGCAGTGTGCCTGGGCCTGAGGGCGGCTACATCGTGATTACGAAAGCGAAGAAACCGCCACGAGAACGGCGCGGGTTCGCAGGGTCGGCGACCGTGGATCCGTTGAAGGCGGCCAAGAGGGCGGCCAAGAAGGCATAAGAACGCGTGCGGACGAATGCGTCCGCCGCTACGTGAGCAATATATGGCAACTATCGATATACACAATTTGAGCGGCGAGAAAGTCGGGACGCTCGACCTGGCCGACGAGGTTTTCGGCGCGGTCAACGAAGATCTGCTGTGGGAGGCGGTGAAACACTACCGCGCCTCGCAGCGCGCCGGCACGCACAAAACGAAAGCCCGCTGGGAGGTTTCCGGTTCGGGCAAGAAGCTGTGGAAGCAGAAGGGCACCGGCCGGGCCCGCATCGGATCGATCCGGTCGCCACTGTGGCGGCATGGCGCGACGGTGCATGGTCCAGTGCCGCGGTCTTACGACTACACCTTCCCCAAAAAGAAACTGCTGGGCGCGTTGCGCTCGGCGCTGGCCGCGAAGCTGGCCGACGGCAAGCTGATCGTGGTGAATGCGTTCGATGTGAAAGAGCCGAAGACGAAGGAGTTCCAGAAGGCTTTGACCTCGCTGAAAGTGGATGCGACGGTGCTGATTGTGGAAGAGGCGAAGCACGAGAATCGCAACCTGGGATTGAGCGCGCGGAATATCCCGGGCTTGGAGCTTATACGCAGCAACGAGGTGCATCCATATCACCTGCTGCGCTATGACCGCGTGATTTTCTCGCAGCCGGCGATCGAGAAGCTGCAGGTTTCGCTGCACTCTTCGGTGTCGAAGCGGCAGCACAAGCCGAAGGATGGCGAAGGCAAAGACGATGCCACGAAAAAAGCGCACAGCGAGCGCCGGCGGCGTCCACGGCACGATAAAGCGGCGGAGGTAGCCTGATGAAATCCGCATACCAGATCATTCGCCGTCCGGTGATTACCGAAAAGGGCCTGGCCATCAAGGAAAACCAGAACACGCTGGTGTTTCAGGTGGCGCCGAAGGCGACCAAGACGGAAATCAAGGAAGCGGTGCAGTCGATTTTCAAAGTAAAAGTGTATTCGGTGCGCACGGCCACCTATCCGGGAAAAGAGCGGCGGCGCGGGAAGTTCGCAGGCTACCGTCCGGATTGGAAGAAGGCGTATGTGCGGTTAAGGTCTGGCGAGAAGATGCCCGAGTACGCGCAGAATTTGTAGGAGCGGCTTCCGCTGTCGGGCGTTCGGCGTTCGGGGACGGAAAGAAGCAGATTCCTCACCGGCGAAAGCGCCGGTTCGGAATGACAAGAATTTAGGTCCGAAGTTTTAACGACGGAAACGATTTGAGCTAAGAGCTAGAAGCTATTAGCGAATGGCCAAGAGTTAAGAGCTGATTATGGCAATCAAGACATACAGACCGACAACCCAGACGCTGCGCTATCGCACGACCATCGTCAATGACGACATTACGACGAAGCATCCGCATAAGCCGCTGGTTGAGCCCAAGCAGCGTACCGGCGGACGGCGCAATTCGGGCGACATCACCATCTGGCATCGCGGCGGCGGACACAAGCGCAAGCTGCGCATCATCGATTTCAAGCGCGACAAGACCGGGATTCCCGCGACTGTCACTACGATTGAGTACGATCCCAATCGCTCTTCGCGCATTGCGCTGCTGGCCTATGCGGACGGCGAGAAGCGCTACATCCTGCAGCCCGAAGGGATGAAAGTGGGACAAAAAGTTTTGAGCGGGCCGGATGCCGACATTCTGGTGGGCAATGCGCTGCCGCTGCGCAATATTCCTCCTGGCACGCAGATTCACAATCTGGAATTGAAGCCGGGCAAGGGCGGGCAGATGGTGCGTTCGGCGGGCGGTTCGGCGCAATTGGTGGCGAAAGAAGAAGAATACGCGCTGGTGAAACTGCCTTCGGGCGAGACCCGCAAGATTTCGCAGGATTGCATGGCGACGATCGGGCAGGTGGGCAATCTCGATCACGAGAACATCACCATCGGCAAGGCGGGACGAACGCGTTGGCTGGGACGGCGTCCGGTAAACCGCGGCGTGTCGATGAATCCGGTGGATCATCCGCATGGCGGTGGCGAGGGCAAGACTTCAGGCGGAAGGCATCCGGTGACGCCGTGGGGCCAGCCGACGCGCGGGTACAAGACGCGGAACAACAAGCGTACGGATAAGTTTATTGTGAGCCGGCGCAGTAAGTAGCGCTGCAAAGGAAAGCAGGTTCCTCGACTTCGCTCGGAATGACCGAGATTTTAGAAGCTTGGGAATGACAGGGATTTTAGAAGCTGTTAGCTGAGGCTGACGGCTGAAAGCTGAGAGCTGACTTTATGGCACGTTCAACCAAGAAAGGCGCGTTCGTGGATGCTTACCTTCAGACGAGGGTCGAGGGCATGAATGCGCGCAATGAAAAGAAAGTGCTGCGCACCTGGTCGAGGCGCTCGACCGTGGTGCCGGAGATGGTGGGACACACCATTGCAGTGCACAACGGGAAGAAGTTTATTCCGGTGTACGTCACCGAAAACATGGTGGGCCACAAGTTGGGCGAGTTCAGTTTCACGCGCAACTTTAAAGGACACTCCATGCGGGCGGCGACGGAAACCGCGGCCAAGCCAGCCGGGATTCCGGGCGGTCCGGGAGCGATTACTCCGTCGGCGCCGTCTGCGCCTGCGGCACCGAAGGCGTAACGCAGTTACGAGCTTTGAGCTACGAGCAAGCGAGAACAGAGACTATGGAATTTCGAGCGGAGATGCGGTACCTGCGAGTTTCGCCTCAGAAGGCGCGGCTGGTCCTGGAGTTGATTAAAGGACGGCGCGTGGAAGAAGCGCGCAACACGCTGGCCTTTACCAAGAAGCGGGTGGCGGCGCATGTGGGCAAGCTGCTGCAGTCGGCGCTGGACAATGCGAATTTTCTCAGCGCGGAGAAGAATCTCGATGTGGAGATTGACAATCTCTATGTCAAGAGCGCGATCGCCAACGAGGGGCCGCGCATGAAGCGCATTCGCCCGGCCCCGCAAGGGCGGGCTTATCGCTATCAACGGCGCATTTCGCACATTGAGTTGATTTTGGCGGAGCGCGGCAAGAATGGGGAATCGGTCAGCACGCAGGAACACGAGCAAGCGTCCCCGGTAAAGGCTGCGGCCCGGACCAAGAGACACGCTCCGGCGAAGAAGTCGGCGGGAAAGAGTCAGAGCAACAAGGGGCACAGCAAGAAGAAGGCGGCTGCGAAATAGATTTCCCGGACGAATGCGTCCGGGGCTATGCGAGCGGTTTGATTTACGCGAGTTTGTTCGATTTACGCGAGCAGGTTTGATTTAGGAGAAGCAATGGGACAAAAAGTCCATCCTTATGGTTTTCGCCTCGGCTTTACTAAGCCGTGGAAGTCGCGCTGGTTTGCCGAGCGGGATTACGACAAGCAGCTGCATGAAGACGTCAAGCTGAAGGCCGAGTTGAAGGACAAGCTGAAGTCCGCGGGCGTCAGCTCGGTCGAGATCGAGCGGCCGGGCAACAAGCTGCGCATCATCATTAAGACGGCGCGGCCGGGAATCATTATTGGGCGCAAGGGCGCGGAAATCGACAAGCTCAAGGCGGAGTTGCAGAAGCGGACGAAGGGCAAGGACATTTTTGTCGACATTCAGGAAGTGCACAAGCCGGAACTGGACGCGCAGCTGGTCTCGGAATCGATCGCGCTGCAGCTGGAAAAACGCGTAGGCTTCCGGCGGGCGATGCGCAAGGCAGTCGACTCGGCGCTGCGCTTTGGCTGTAAGGGAATTAAAGTTCGGGTGAGCGGACGGCTGAATGGTAACGAAATCGCGCGGTCGGAGTGGTATTTGCAGGGGCGGTTGCCGCTGCACACCCTGCGCGCGGATATTGACTACGGCTTCACGGAAGCGCGAACGACGTACGGCGTGATTGGCGTGAAGTGCTGGGTGTACAAGGGCGAGATTCTCCCGCAGAAGAAGCGGGAAGCAACAGCGGCGGCGGGCGGGTTCTAAGGAAGTGAGCCAAACGCGCGATTAATTCGCCGCAAAGAACGCGGCGATTCGCGCGGCGCGTCCAGGTCCCTCGCGAGACAAAAAGCGTCTCGCTCAGGATGACAGGAAAAGGTTTTGCTAAGAGCTAAAAGCTGAGAGCTAAGAGCTGATTCTTATGTTGATGCCAAAGAAAGTGAAGTATCGCAAGCAGCAGCGCGGGCGCATGTGCGGCAAGGCCTGGCGCGGGTCAACGCTGGCATTCGGCGACTTCGGGCTGAAGGTGCTCGAGCCAGGATGGATTACCGACCGTCAGATTGAAGCCAGCCGCGTGGCCATGACGCGTTTCGTGAAGCGTGGTGGAAAGATCTGGATTCGCGTGTTTCCCGACAAGCCGGTCACGAAGAAGCCGGCTGAAACTCGTATGGGCAAGGGCAAAGGGGCGCCGGATCACTGGGTCGCGGTGGTGCGTCCGGGAAAGATTTTGTTTGAGATGGAAGGCGTGTCTTTGCAGGATGCAAGCGAGGCCATGCGGCTCGCCTCGCACAAGCTGGCTCTGCGGACGACGCTGGTGAAGCGCGAAGGCGCTACGCGCTAAGAAGAAGCTGTCAGCTATCAGCCATCGGCTGTCAGTCAAAGCGGAGTCAAGGTAGCTGAAAGCTAACGGCTGAGAGCGGTTAAGGAATTTTATGAAGGCAGACAAAATCAGGAACTTGACGGAAGAAGAGCTGCGCCATCAGGAAGGCGAACTCGCGGACCAGCTATTTAAGCTGAAATTTCAGCTGAACATGGGGCAGACGGAGAGCCTGAAGAAGATTCGCGGTCTGCGCAAGGATATTGCGCGGGTCAAGACGATCCGCGGAGAGCGCGAGCGCTCGGCCGCAACGGAGAAACGATAATGGCGGAAACCGGCACATCAGCCCAGGGCGCGGAAACGGCGCAGGGCCGCCGCAAGGAAGTGGTGGGAGAAGTAGTCTCCAACCGCATGCAAAAGACGATTGTGGTCAAAGTCACGCGCAAGAAGGCGCATCCGTTTTACAAGCGGGTGGTGGCGCGCAACAAGAAGTTCTATGCGCACGACGAAAAGAACGAAGCGCATGTGGGCGACGTGGTGCGGATTGAAGAGACGCGTCCGCTGTCGAAGCTGAAGCGCTGGAAGCTGAAAGATATTGTGCGCAAGGCGCCGCTGGTGCCGGAAGCTGCGGTGGAAGTAGCGAGCTGAAGGCTTTTGGTCGCCCGGCAAGAAGCAGATTCCTCACCCGCGCTTTGCGCGTGTTCGGAATGACAACAGAATTTTAGGGAGATTGACGCCATGGCTGTGATGATGAGATCGATGCTGGAGGTCGCCGACAATTCCGGCGCCCGCAAGCTGCAGATGATTCTGCCGCTGGGGGGCTCGACCGGATTGAATGCCGGGCTGGGCGACATAATCACGGCGTCGGTGAAAGAGGCGGCGCCCGAGGGCCAGACGAAAAAGGGAACGGTGGTGAAGGCCGTTATCGTGCGTACGCGCAAAGAGCATCGGCGGCGCGATGGAACCTACATTCGGTTCGACCAGAATGCGGCGGTGCTGATCAACGACGCGGGCGAGCCGGTGGGGACGCGCGTCTTCGGGCCGGTAGCGCGCGAGCTGCGCGATAAGAAATTCTTGAAGATTGTGTCGCTGGCGCCGGAAGTGATTTAGGGGCAAGTTTCAAGGTTTCAAAGTTTCAAGGCTTCAAGGTGCCTTGCGACGTCGAAATCCTGGAGTTGGGCGTAAACATTGAAACCTTGTAACGTTGAAACTTTGTAACTTTGACTTATGAGAACTGTGAGCACGGAAAATAAACGAGTGGATTTGCGGCGGAACGACACCGTAAAGGTGATCACCGGGCGCGACAAGGGCAAGGAAGGGCGTGTACTGCGCGTGTTTCCCAACGATGCCAAGCTGCTGGTGGAGCACGTGATGATGGTGAAAAAGCACGTGCGCCCGAATCCGCAGCGCAACATCAAAGGCGGCATTGCGGAGCAGGAGAGCCGGATTGCGATTTCCAATGTGCAACTGGTATGCGCGACTTGCGGGCCGGTGCGCATTGGGCATGAAGTACGCGGCGACCGCAAGGTGCGCGTGTGCAAGAAGTGCGGAACGACGCTGGATAAGTAAGCTGTTAGCTCTTAGCCATTACTTTTAGCTGGTGGCTGCGATGCAAACAGCAGTGACGAAAAATTTAGTCTCACGAACCGGTAGACGTTGGTTTCAAGCTAAGAGCCAATGGCTAACGGCTAAGAGCTGACAATCCGACACCGTGAGCGGGAAGTGGAATAGACGAAATGGCAAAAGACAAAAAAGGATCGAAAGAATCTTCGCAGGAGCAGAAGGCGCCAGATCAGGCGCGGCATAGCGCGAAGGAGCGTCCGCGGCTGCGCTCGAGGTTTGAGAAGGAAGTGGCTCCGGCGTTGCTGAAAGAGCTGGAATTGAAGAATGTGATGGCGGTGCCGCGGCTGCACAAGATTGTCGTGAACATGGGCGTGGGCGAAGCGACGCAGAACGCGAAAGTGCTCGATCCGGCAGTGAACGAACTGGGGCAGATCACCGGACAGAAGCCGGTAGTGACGCGGGCGAAGAAATCGATTGCGGCGTTCAAAGTGCGCCAGGGGCAGTCGATCGGCGCGATGGTGACGCTGCGCGGCGACCGCATGTACGAATTTTTTGACCGGCTGGTGAATATCGTGCTGCCGAGGGTGCGCGACTTCCGCGGAGTTTCGACCAAATCGTTTGACGGGCGCGGAAATTACACGCTGGGGCTGCACGACCAGTTGATCTTTCCGGAGATTTCGTACGAAAAGGTCGATAAGCAGAAAGGCATGAACGTCACCATTGTGACCACAGCGGCGAATGATAATCAGGCGCGGACGTTGTTGAAGCACATGGGCATGCCGTTCCGGGCGTAGGTTTTGGGGCGTAAAAGGTCAAGGATTCTAGTGACGAAGATTTTGAGGATGGAATGACAACAGCAAAACGGGTAAAAGACGCGAAGATTCAAGAGACGTTTCAGAAGGCGCGCGACAACAAAGAGCCGAAGCCGAAGTTTTCCACGCGCCGGCATAACCGCTGCAAGCTGTGCGGGCGGCCGCGCGCTTTCCTGCGCAAGTTCGGCATTTGCCGCTTGTGCTTCCGGCAGTTGGCGTTGCGCGGGGAGATTCCAGGGGTTGCGAAGTCGTCGTGGTAGGAGTGCGATTAGGAGCGCGCGGCGCTCTCAGGTCCTTCGCGAGACAAAAAACGTTTCGCTCAGGATGACAGGCCAAATGGCAGGATGAAGTAAAAAGCTGCCGCAGGTTCTCCGCGGAGTGCGGAGCGAACGGGTGGCTAGAGGAGAAGCGAACGATGAGGTTGACCGATCCGGTGGCAGACATGTTGACGCGAGTGCGGAACGCACTCCAGGCGCGGCACCAGAAGGTGGATATTCCGGCGTCGCGGCTGAAGCTGGAGATTGCCCGCATTCTGAAGGAAGAGGGATACATCTCCAATTTCAAGCCGACCGAAGAAGAAGGCCATAAGGTCATCCGGATTTATCTGAAGTACGGTGCCAACCATGAGGCGGCGATCTCAAAGGTGGAACGCGTGTCGCGTCCGGGATGCCGCGTCTACGTGCGGCGCGCGGAGATTCCACGCGTGCTGGGCGGCATGGGAATCAACATTCTCACGACTCCGCGCGGAGTCATGACCGGCCGCCAGGCGCGCAAAGAGGGCGTGGGCGGCGAGTTGCTGTGCCAGATTTATTAGAAAAGAAGCTGTCAGCTCTCAGCCGTCGGCCCTTAGCAGGGGCTCGGTCGAGGAGAAGCTGAGAGCCGAAAGCTGAGAGCTGAAAGCTTATGTCACGAATTGGAAAAAAGCCGATCCCGATCCCCAAAGGGGTGACGGTCAAAGTCGAAGGCAACACGGTTGCGGTGCAGGGGCCGAAGGGCAAACTGGATACCGAGCTGCCCGAAGGCATCACGGTCCAACAGAAGGACGGAATCATCGTCGCGGTTCGTCAGAACGATTCGCAGGCGGCGCTGCATGGGTTGGCGCGGGCGCTGGTCAACAATGCGGTCGAGGGCGTGACCAAGGGCTGGACGCGGGAACTGGAAATCGTCGGCATCGGCTACCGCGCCGAGATGAAGGGCAAGTCGATGGTCGTGTTCAACCTGGGCTTCTCGCATCCGATCGAATATCCACTGCCTACGGGCGTGGATGCGACGGTGGATCCGAAGCAGACCAAGATTGCGCTGACCGGGATTGACCGGCAACAAGTGGGACAGGTCGCGGCGGAGATGCGCTCGCTGCGTCCGCCGGACCCGTACAAAAACAAAGGCGTCCGCTATGCAGGCGAGCGCTTGAAGAAGAAAGTTGGAAAGACGGGAGCGAAATAGCGGCGCTATGCGGGCGTGAGCGAAGCGGGAGCCCGCAGCCGCTATCCTGAGCGAAGCGAAGGATCTCCTGGAGGAATTAGCACAATGCTGACACGAATCACAAAAAACGAGAAGCGCGGACATGTGCACGACCGCATTCGCAAGAAGATGCAGGGGACCGCGGAGCGTCCGCGGCTGAACGTGTACCGCTCGCTGAATCACATTTACGTGCAGGTCATTGACGATTTGCACGGCAAGACGCTGGTTTCGGCCAGCACCGCGGAAGGCAAAAAGGAAGATCGGCGCACCGGCGGCAACGTGGCTTCGGCGAAAGCGATTGGAAAAGCGATTGCCGAGAGAGCCAAAGCCAAGGGCGTGACCAAGGTCGTGTTCGACCGCGGCGGCTACATTTATCACGGGCGCGTGAAGGCTTTGGCCGACGCGGCGCGCGAAGCGGGATTGAAGTTCTAGTCACGAGTCTTGAGCTGCGAGCTATGAGCAAACCGGTTTGCTCGCGGCTCATAGCTCGAAGCGAAAAAATATGCCAACAATCATTAAGAAACTCGATGCAGGTTCGTACCAGCTGAAGGACCAGGTGGTCGCCATCAACCGCGTGACCAAGGTGGTCAAGGGTGGTAAAAATCTTTCGTTCGCGGCATTAGTTGTAGTCGGCGATCCTTCGGCTGGAGTGGTGGGACACGGAGCGGGCAAGGCCAAGGAAGTTCCGCAGGCGATTCGCAAGGCCATTGAGTCGGCGAAGAAAAATCTGATGAAGGTGAATCTTACGCAGACCAGCATTGCGCATCTGGTGCTGGGACGCTACGGTTCGGGCAAAGTGCTGCTGAAGCCGGCTCCGGAAGGGACGGGCGTGATTGCGGGCGGTGCCGTGCGCGCGGTCATGACTTCGGCGGGCGTGCAGAATGTGCTGACGAAATCGATCGGCACGACCAATCCGCACAACGTGATCAAGGCCACGTTCGACGCCTTGAGGCAATTGAAAACGCGCGAGGGCGTGGCGGCCATGCGCGGTAAGACGGCGCAGGAATTGTAGGCGGGGCCAGGGGCTGAAGCCCTCGGTAGAAAAGGGGTTGATCGCAGCGCTGAAAAGCGCCGCGCCACCCAAAAGCGAGGTCGAGGTTTTGGCAATGACGGCGAAGAAAACGGATTCGGGCAGCGCGAAGATTCACCTGAAGTGGGTGCGTTCCGCGATTTGTGCTCCGGTGAAACAGAAGCGGGTGATCAAGGGCCTGGGATTTACGCGGCTGAACCAGGTGATTGAGCGGCCGGACACGAACGCGATTCGCGGGATGGTGGCGAAGGTTCCGCATCTGGTGGAGTTTGTAAAGGAGTAGGTTTCAAAGTTTCACGGTTTCAAGTTTCAATGTGTGCCAGAAGATTTGGAGGTTGAAACTGTGAAACTGTGAAACATTGAAACATTGAAACATTGAAACCTGGGTTCAATTATGAATTTATCCAATATTCGAGCACCGAAGAAGGCTACGGAAAAGCGCAAGCGTGTGGGCCGTGGCATGGGCTCCGGCATGGGCAAGACTTCGACTCGTGGGCACAAAGGGCAGCGTTCGCGCACCGGTTCGCGCATGATTCGCGGCTTCGAAGGCGGGCAGATGCCGCTGCACCGGCGCATGCCGAAGCGCGGCTTCACCAACATTTTCCGCAAGGAATTTAACATCGTGAGCCTGGAGCGGCTGGTGGAGATGGGCGAGGAATTTCATGGCGAGCCCATTACTCCCGAAGTGCTGCGCAAAGCCGGGGTGATTAAGACCAAGCACCCGGTAAAGATTCTGGGCGACGGCGAGTTGACGGTTGCGATCACGGTGCACGCGCACAAGTTTTCCAAGTCGGCGCAGGAGAAGATCGCCAAGGCGGGCGGCAAGGTTGAGGTCTTATCAGTGAAGGCGGGGCAGTAATGTTCGAAAAACTGGCGAACATCTTTCGCATTCCGGACCTGCGCAAGCGAATCCTGTTTACGCTGGCGATGTTGTTCGTGTACCGCCTGGGCGGACACCTGCCGACGCCGGGAATCGATACCGCCAAGCTGGAGAGTTTCTTTACTCAGAGCAGTACCAGCGGCTCGCTGCTGGGATTTGTCGACCTGTTTTCGGGCGGCCAGTTGCGCCGCATGACGATTTTCGCTCTGGGCATCATGCCCTACATTACGGCGTCCATTATTCTGCAACTGCTGACAGTGGTGTACGAGCCGCTGGCCAAACTGCAGAAGGAGGGCGAGCTCGGGCGCAAGAAGATCACGCAGTGGACGCGGTATATCACGGTCATCTTGAGCGCGGTGCAATCGTTCGGCATCGCGGTGGGGCTGGAAAAGGGCGGTTTCGCGCTCAGTCCGGGCTGGAGTTTCCGGATGATGACGATGCTGACCTTAACCACGGGCAGCGCATTCATCATGTGGCTGGGCGAACAGATTACTGATCGCGGCGTGGGCAATGGAATGTCGCTGCTGATTTTTGCCGGCATTGTGGTGGGCTTGCCGCGCGGCGTGGTGGATTTGATCGACAAAGCGAAGAATGCAGCCTGGGGCGCGATGACTTTCCCGCTGATGGTATTCCTGATCATTTTCATGATCGCGGTAGTGGCGTTCATCGTGTACGTGGAACGAAGCGAGCGTCGAATTCCAGTGCAATACGCCAAACGTGTGGTCGGACGCAAGGTGATGGGCGGGCAGTCGACGCACCTGCCGTTGCGCGTGAATGCGGGCGGGGTAATGCCGGTGATTTTTGCGTCGTCGATTTTGACGTTGCCGCAGACGGTCGGCTACGGGCTGCGGAATAACCGATATTTCGGAGACCTGTTCCGCATGCTGGGATGGGGCGAGCCGCTTTATACTGTCCTCTATGCGGTTGGGATTATTTTCTTCGCCTACTTCTACGTTTCGATTGTTTTCAATCCCAGCGAAGTCGCCGACAACATGCGGAAGTATGGCGGATTTATTCCCGGCATTCGTCCGGGGAAGCGAACCGCGGACTTTATCAACGAAGTGCTCACGCGGATCACGCTGGTGGGGGCGCTGTATCTGATTGTGATTTCCTTCATTCCCGAGTGGATGATCACCGGCATCCATTTGAACCATCTTCCCGGCGCGCTGGGAAGGTTTTTTGAAGGGCTTCCGAATTGGGTAACGAACGGTTTGGGTGTGACATTTTATTTTGGCGGAACCTCGCTGCTGATCGTCGTAGGCGTTGCCATGGATACGGTGACGCAAATTGAAGCGCAGTTGATCATGCGCCACTATGACGGATTTACGCCGCGCAGCGGTCGGATACGCGGAAGACGAACCTGGTAGGACGAGCCTGGCAGGGCGAAGCCGGTCGTTGGGTGTTTGCGCCGACCTGGGTCCTGAGTTCTGGCTGCGGATCCGGACATGGGAGCAGACGCGTTGCCAGCGGCGGTCTTTAACATTAAAAGCAGTTGCGAACATTAGAAGCAGTTGCGGCGGAATCACTGTGGTGTTCTTACAGATTGGATGCGCCTCGGCGGGGCGGGCCGGGAGATTGAGCTCGGGAGGCTTTGGGCAAGCCGATGGTGCAGGAAACCTCGCGTGACGTGGGTCCTGTGGTATTGCTGGGGCCGCCGGGAGCGGGAAAAGGCACGCAGTCCAAGCGCCTGATGGAACACTACGGCATCCCGCAGGTATCGACCGGGGATTTGTTGAGGGAGAATGTGGCGCACGGAACCGAACTGGGGCTTGCGGCCAAGGCCGTAATGGCCCGCGGAGAGCTGGTTTCCGACGACCTGGTTTGCAACATGGTCCGGGAACGGCTGCTGCAGCCCGATTGCAAGCGCGGTTATATTCTTGATGGGTTTCCGCGAACGGCGGCCCAAGCGGGATGGCTCGATGCGCTGCTCGAGCATCAGATCTTTGACAACTCGCGTGGCACCCGAACCTGGCCAATTGTGATCCGCCTGGACGTGGACTATAATCAGCTATTGCTCCGGATTACTGGACGGCGTTGTTGTCCTACCTGTGGACGGATCTATAACGTCCATTCTCAACCGGCCCACGTCTACGAAGTTTGCGACATCGATGGATCTAAGCTGGTGACCCGGAATGACGACCGGTTGGAAGTGATTCAGCCCAGACTCAAGGCATATCAGGAGCAGACTCGTCCGGTGGCGGATTATTACCAGCGCACGGGCCGGTTGATCTCGGTGAATGGGGATCGCCCCGTGGACGAAGTTACGGAGCAGATTTACCGGATCTTGGAAGATCGCGTGTGACCAGAATGGCGATTGTGTGCAAGTCATCGGCGGAAATCGAACGCATGCGGCAGAGTGGGCGCATCGTGAGACAAGTTCTGGACTATGTGAGAACGCTGGTGGCGCCGGGAGTAACTACGATGGACCTGGAACACGCCGCCGAAAAGAAGATCAAAGAACTTGGAGCTAAGCCGGCGTTCAAGGGATATTACGATTACCCTTGCGTATTGTGCACGTCGGTGAATGAAGAGATTGTGCACGGCATTCCCTCGGAGAAACGAGTGCTGCAGGAAGGCGACATCGTTTCGATTGATTGCGGCGTGGTGCTCGAAGGATATTATGGCGATGCGGCGATTACCGTGCCGGTGGGCAATGGAGTGAAGCCGGAGTTGCAGAAGTTGCTGGAAGTAACGGAAGCGTCGCTATACCGCGGGATTGAGCAGGCGCGGATCGGGAATTCGATTGGCGATGTGGGCGCGGCGGTGCAGGAGCATGTGGAAGCCGCAGGGTTCAGCGTAGTGCGTGAGTTTGTGGGACACGGAATTGGGACGCGCTTGCACGAAGAGCCGCAGGTTCCGAATTTCGGAGCGCGCGGGCATGGCGCGAAATTGCGTGAGGGCATGGTCATCGCGATTGAGCCCATGGTGAATTACGGCAAGCCCGAAACGCGAGTGTTGGGCGATAAATGGACGGCGGTTACCGCGGACGGCAGTTGCAGCGCGCACTTCGAGCATTGCGTGGCGGTGACGCGGGATGGTCCGGTGATTTTGACGCAGTAACAAAGCAGTTCTCGGTTCTCAGTTCTCAGTGGGGAACCGGGTGCTTTTAACTGAGAACTGGCAACTGAGAACTGATCTTAATGAGCAAAGAAGACGCGATTGAAGTTGAGGCGTCTTGCGGGCGTGAGCGAAGCGGGAGCCCGCAGCCGAAATCCTGAGCGAAGGGAAGGATCTCCCGCGTGAAAAACATAAGGGGTGCATGAGCAAAGAAGACGCGATTGAAGTGATGGCGGTGGTGCTGGAACCCCTGCCCAACGCTATGTTCCGGGTGGAACTGGAAAACAAGCATCAGGTGCTGGCGCACGTTTCAGGGAAGATGCGCAAGAATTTTATTCGCATTCTGCCCGGGGACAAGGTCGCGGTGGAACTTTCGCCCTACGATTTGAATCGCGGACGAATTGTGTATCGGTACAAGTAGAAAACGCCGAGCCTGCGCTCGGCGGACGGGCGAACGCGCGCGTCGCTACATGAACTGGGAAACAGAGAAAAGTTATGAAAGTACGGGCATCGGTAAAAAAGATTTGCGACAAGTGCAAGGTCATCCACCGCAAGGGTGTGGTGCGGGTGATTTGCGTCAACTCGAAACATAAACAGCGCCAGGGCTAGGAGCGGCGAGCGCCGAGCTGCGAGCAATCGCGGTTAGGTTTGGCTCTTAGCTCAAAACTCGCGGCTCGAAGCTGAAAGCAGAAGCTGTCGGAGGCATAAAGGAATATGGCACGTATTGCAGGCGTCGATCTTCCACGCCAGAAGCACATCAACATTGCGCTGACGTACATCTATGGCATTGGGCACCCGCGCTCGAGCCGCATTCTCAGTGAGGCCAAGGTCGACCCGATGAAAGTGGTGCAGGATCTGAGCGAAGAAGAGGTCAACCGCATCCGTACGGTCATCGAGGCCGAGGGTTTGGTGGAAGGCGATCTGCGCAAGGAAGTTTCGATGAACATCAAACGGCTCATCGAAATCGGCTCCTATCGCGGGTTCCGGCACCGCCGCAACCTGCCGGTCCGCGGCCAGCGCACGCATACCAATGCCCGAACCCGCAAGGGTCCGCGCAAGGGAACAGTGGCACAGAAGAAGAAGGCGACGGCGAAAACATAAGAGCAGGTTTCAAAGTTTCACAGGTTTCAGGGTTTCAAAGACCTTGAAACCTTGAAACTTTGAAACTTTGAAACTGAGGTTTTATGGCGAAACCAGCAGCAGCGGGCGGCGCAGCCGCCGCACCGGATAAAAAGGGCAAGAAGAAGACTTTCAAGAAGAAGGAGCGCAAGCACGTTCCGCATGGTCTGTGCTACGTGCAGGCGTCTTTCAATAACACGATCGTGACCATTACCGATATGAATGGCAACGTTCTGTCGTGGAAGAGTTCGGGATCGCTCGGCTTCCGGGGATCGCGCAAGGGCACGCCCTTTGCCGCCCAGCAAGCCGCGTCGAACGCCGCGAACATGGCTCGCGATCATGGAGTGCGCAGCGTGGATGTGCGCGTGAGCGGTCCGGGATCGGGGCGGGAATCGGCAGTGCGCGCGCTGGCAGCTTCGGGAATCGAAGTACGCTCGATTCGCGACGTGACGCCGATTCCGCACAATGGATGCCGTCCGCCGAAAAGACGCCGCGTGTAAGCCGGCCGGCGTTGGGATCACGTTTCAAGGTGGCAAAGTTTCAAGGTTTCAAAGACCTTGAAACATTCGAAACCTTCGAAACTCTGAAACATTGAATTTCGTCCGGGACGAAGGGTGAAGCCAAACCTGTAAACCGGTCATCTAAAGGAGAAGAAACTTGGCACGTTATACCGATGCAGTTTGCCGTCTATGCCGCCGCGAGGGCATGAAGCTGTTCCTCAAAGGCGCAAAGTGTTTCAGCGACAAGTGTCCCATCGAGAAGCGCAACTTCGCTCCCGGACAACATGGGAAGGACCGCAAAGCCAAGATCGTTGGCTACGGGCTGCAGTTGCGCGAAAAACAGAAAGCCAAGCGCATTTACTTCACGCAGGAAGGGCAGTTCCGCAACTACTTTGAGAAGGCCGCGAGTTCGCAGGGTGTGACCGGCGAGAAGTTGCTGCAGCAGCTAGAGCGGCGACTGGACAATGTGGTCTACCGCCTGGGATTCGCCCAGTCGCGGCGCCAGGCGCGGCAGTTGGTACGCCATGGACACGTTGCTGTGAACAATCGCAAGGTCAATATTCCTTCGTATGAAGTGAGCGCGGGCGAAGAGATCGCGATTCGTGAGAACAGCAAAAAGCTTGCCGTGCTGGAGCTGGCGAAGGAATTTGCCAGCCATGGAACCACCGTGAGCTGGCTGGAAGTGGATCGCGATAATTACAAGGCGCGGGTGTTGTCGTTGCCCAAACGCGAAGATATTCAGTTGCCGGTGAATGAGCAGCTGATTGTGGAACTTTATAGTAAGTAACGAATTGAGCGATTGTGCCATTGGGCCATTGAGCGATTTAAAATCACTTAATCTCCCGATCGCTAAATCGCAGAATTTGTTGAGGTCCATATTTTCGAGCCAGATCAGCCTTGGCTGACGATTGACCTGCATCCGGACCGATTCAGGGAGTCAGCTTTGAGCCAAACGGCCGAAGGAGAAACAAATGCTTTGGAAGGGTTTTCAAAAACCAAAACGTCTCGCGACCGACACCTCCAGCCTCACCGACAAATATGGAATGTTCTGGGCGCAGCCGTTTGAGCGCGGCTTTGGAACGACCGTGGGCAACGCTTTGCGGCGCGTGCTGTTGAGCTCGATTGAAGGCGCTGCCGTTACCGCAGTAAAGATGGAAGGCGTGCTGCACGAGTTCCAGTCGATTCCCGGCGTGGTCGAGGACGCGACCGACATCATCCTCAACCTGAAGCAGATTCCGTTCAAGCTTTCAGGCGACGCGCCCAAGGCGATTTATTTGCGCGCGGATCAGCCTGGCGTGGTCACCAGCGGCATGATCGAAGCCGATGGCGATGTCGAGGTGCTGGATAAAGACGTCTACATTGCGACCGTGAGCGAGGGCGGCAAGCTCGACATGGAGATGCGCCTGAAGCGCGGCCGCGGCTACGTTTCCGCTGACAAGAATTTCGACGAAGATCTCGGCATCGGTTTTATTCCGATCGATTCGGTTCACTCACCCGTGCGCAAGTGCAATTACACGGTGGAAGCGGCGCGTCTCGGACAGATCACCGACTACGACAAGCTGACGATTGAAATGTGGACCAACGGTTCCATCACGCCCGCCGACGCGCTCGGCCTGGCGGCGAAGCTGCTGAAGGACCACATGAATATCTTCATCAACTTCGAGGAAGAGATTGAAACCGGCACGTCGTCGTCGGACGATCGCAAGCCCGAGATTCACAACGAGAACCTGAACCGTTCGGTGGAAGAGCTTGAGCTTTCGGTGCGCAGCTACAACTGCCTGAAGAACGCGAACATCCAGACCATCGGAGAACTGGTGCAGAAGACGGAAGCCGAGATGCTGAAGACCAAGAATTTCGGCCGCAAGTCTCTGAACGAGATCAAGGAGATTCTCTCCTCGATGGGGCTGAGCCTAGGCATGAAGATCGACGAGCACGGCAATGCTGTGCCTGGGCCGACTTCGAATCAGGTGCTGCCGGCTTCCGCGTACGGGCCGGACGATCAGCTGTAAGAACGGCTTTCGGCGCCCGGCTTCCGGCTTCAGGAAGTCGGGCCGCCCGCGAAGCACGTGAGTTGAGTTTGATTTTGAGCTAAAGCTAGAAGCTAAGAGCTAGAAGCTGAGGGTTTCCCATGCGTCACAAAGTTGCAGGATACAAACTCGGACGGAACACTGCGCACCGGCGGTCGCTGCTGCGCAACCTGGTCACCTCGGTGATTGTGGAAGAGCGCATCGAAACGACCGTCCCCAAGGCCAAGGCAGCTCGTCCAATCGTCGAGAAGATGATCACACTGGGCAAGCGCGGAGACTTGGCGGCACGTCGCCTGGCTACGGCTTATCTGATGACCGACGAGGCGGTGGTGAAATTGTTTGATACGGTCGGACCACGATTTGGTGATCGCCAGGGCGGGTACACGCGCATTATTCGCACGCACTGGAACAAGGGCGACGGCGCGGACAAGGCTTTTCTCGAACTGTTGGGGAGCGAGAAAATTCTCGACGAAAAGAAAGAAAAACGTGCCGAAGCCCGCGCAAAGAAAGCCACTGAAGCTAAGAAGGCGATGGAAGATGCCGAGGCGCAGGCGCAGCACGATGGTGGCGTCGAGCCAGTGAAGGAAGAAGAAGATAAGAAAGAGTAGTCTGCATTGATTTGCGAAAGGGCGCGGCCTAAGGCTGCGCCTTTTTTTTGGTCTAAATAAGGATTGCCGCCTAGCGCTTGATCCCAAACCGCGCGCACTCGTACATGTCCTTCCGCGTCTCCCACTAGTAATCTTTCATCGCTTCAGCCATCTCCATAAACTCTTTCTAATGGCCTTCACTCGCACACAAATCGGCATTGCCGTGGGCACCGGAACGCTACTGGTGATGGTGTTTGTCGGCTACCTGTGGTGGTTGAGCAATCAGGGTCCGGTGCTGGCGCGTTCGGAAGATCACGATCCGCTGACCGGGCTGCCGGTCTCGATCAAGATGAATCCGTTGCGCGATCGCTCGACTGAGCACGCGGCGAATAAGTTTCTGCGCGAGTTGCGGGATGGGCACTGCGACGAACTGCTCTCGAAGTGGGAGCACGATTACCACAAGAAATATGCGAAGTACATTTGCAGCTCCGAGGCGCAGCATCCGCTGCTGTCGTGGGAGTTGGTCGATTGGGAAGAGGCGCCGCCGCTGGTAGTCCTACACTATCGCGCCAAGCGGCCGAGCAACGCGGGCCCGGACCAGCCTGGGATCGATTCGGATCTGTTCACCGTCACGGTTGAGAACGAGGGTGGCGCGTGGGTGGTGACGAAGTACGACGCGATGTACTGAAGAGCAGATCTCAGCCATCAGCCATCAGCTGTCAGCTTCCAACAAGCGTTAAGAAAGATGTGGGGACAGCCGCCCCCGGCTGTCCCACGGGCGAAGCCCGGCTGCGCGCTCACCAGAGACGACCTGCACCGATAATCCCGCCCTTCCGTGTCTCGTGGTAAAACTTTTTTATGTCAGCCCCTACCTCAGATTCTCCCTCCGCTGCCCGCAACATCTACGCCTTCGGTATTACTTCCTTCCTGAACGACACGGCTACCGAAATGGCGTATTGGGTGCTGCCGGCGTTTCTGGTTTCGCTGGGCGCGGGACCGGCGCAGTTGGGATTGATCGAAGGCGTGGCCGAGAGTGTCGCGTCGTTCTCGCAGCTCTTTTCCGGATATCTGGCTGATCACATCCGACGCCGAAAGCCAGTGGTGGTCGCAGGATATGTCATCGCGAATACAGTCAAGCCGCTGCTGGCCGTCGCCAGGTCGTGGCCGCAGATTTTGCTGATTCGGTTTAGCGACCGGCTCTCAAAAGGATTTCGCTCTGCTCCGCGCGATGTAATGGTGGCTGAATCTGTACCGAAGAACCGTCTGGGCTCAGCGTACGGTCTAATTCAGTCGATGGATTCCGCAGGTGCGGTTGCCGGGCCGATCGCTGCGCTGGCGATCCTTTCTCGCTTCAGCATCCGAAGCGTTTTCTGGGCGGCGGCTGTTCCCGGGGCTTTGTGCGTGCTGGCGGCATGGGTTGGCATACGCGAAATCAGAACAGACGGAACGGAGTCCGGAATCGCCGCTGAAAAGAGAAGTGCCACAAAAAGCAGCAAGGTGATTCCAACGTTGTCTATCGCCGGCGTGAAACTTCCTGCAGGTTTTTATTTTGTGCTGATTGCCGTGACGATTTTTTCGCTGGGAAATTCCAGCGACATGTTTCTGGTGATGCGAGCGCAGAACGTAGGCATACGCGTGGCGCTGGCGCCGCTGCTGGGACTTGTTTTTAACATCACCTACACGCTCGGCTCGTGGCCTGCGGGATGGTTCAGCGACCACTTTTCGCGGCGCGGAATTTCACGAAGATGGATTGCGGCAGCCGGATATTTAATTTTTGCGGCAGTCTATTTTGTTTTCGGGCGTGCTCCCTCGACACTTGCGATATGGATCACCATGGCCGTCTATGGTTTGTATTACGCGCTGACGCAGCCGGTGCTGAAGGCGCTGGTGGTTGAGAGCGTGCGAGCGGACGTCCGCGGGCGGGCGCTAGGGATCTATTTTTTTATAACTAGTGTAGCCACGCTGGCAGCGAGCCTGATTACCGGAGAACTCTGGAAATACTACGGGGCTGGGGTGCCGTTTTATTTTTCGGCGGGACTGGCGGCGGTGTCGGCGATGTTGTTGGTGATCACGCCTAGGGCGACGGCGAGAGCTTGATGGTAGGCGTTTCAACACGTATCAGGTGGACAATACGATCTTTCTTTGGCTCCCTCCGGGGCTTGCTCATTCTTCGTTGGCTACCCACGGCTTGCGCCCCTTCGGCAAGCTCAGGGCAAGCTGTGGGCTGCGTTCTTTCGCCGCTCTGCGGCTTACACCACATCGCATTACTCTTTGACTTTAATCGTAATTAATTCCAATTTAATCGTCGAATTAATCATTTCGCGGAGCGTGGCGAGCGCAGGCCGTCAGCTTTGGGAAGATCTTCTTCGCCACGAGTAGTAGATGGCGAGCAGAATCTGCACGGCGATGCCGGCGCAGGTGTCGAGGAGAACGTCCCATGGCGTTCCTGTGCGCGAGGGCAGGAAGCTCTGATGCCATTCGTCGAGGCTTGCGACCAGCGCGGTTCCCAGCACCGCCAGAATCGCCCAGCGCAAAGTCCACTTTGCGCCCATCATGATCGGCAGAGTTTCGCGCCAGGCGCGGAACAGCAAAATGCACAACAGGCCGTAACCGAAAACGTGTCCGCCCTTGCGGATGAAGAAGTGCCAATGCTCGAAGTGGGCGTAGTCCATCCCCAATAAAAAATGAAGCAGCGGATAGAGGATGCGGCTGGTGTTGTGTGATGAGGCGAGGTTAGTCGACTCAATGGCGATGACGATCAGCCACAGGATTGCGGCGATCCAAGTCTTTAGAAGGCGGTGGCGGTCGGCGCTCAAGCGGAAATTGTGCCAGTGTTGGGGAAATCCCCACGTCTCGCAAAATCGGCGAGACATGGGGCACCCAGATTTAGAAATGGGGACTCCGGATTTAGAAACAGGGCATCCAGAGCGCTATTCGATGGCATAGTTGGGCGCCTCGCGGGTGATCATAACGTCGTGGACGTGGCTTTCGCGCAGGCCGGCGCCGCTGATGCGAACGAAGCGCGTTTTCTGCAAAAGTTCGGGAATCGTCGCGCAGCCGCAGTAGCCCATGCCCGATTTCAATCCGCCGACCATCTGGTGAACGATCATAGCCACTGATCCGCGATAGGGAACGCGACCTTCAATTCCTTCGGGAACCAATTTCGCGAGACGGTTGGCGTCGCCGTCGGAGGCGGAGATCGACGCCGAAGAATCGCCCTCGGTGCTCTGGAAATAGCGTTCGCTCGATCCCTGAGCCATGGCGCCGATCGATCCCATGCCGCGATAGGACTTGAAAGATCGGCCTTGATAAAGAATCAATTCGCCGGGACTTTCGTCCGTGCCGGCGAACAGCGATCCGATCATGACCACGCTTGCGCCCGCGGCCAGCGCCTTGGTAACGTCGCCCGAATATTTGATGCCGCCATCGGCGATGATCGGAACGCCGGAATCTTTGGTGGCGCGGTAGGCCTCGGCGATGGCGGTAATCTGCGGAACGCCAGCGCCAGTCACTACGCGCGTCGTACAAATCGAGCCCGGCCCGATGCCAACCTTGATGCCGTCGGCGCCGGCGCGTGTGAGTTCACAGGCTCCATCGAATGTAGCTACGTTGCCGGCCAACAGTTCCAGGTGCGGCAGCTTCGATTTCACCAGCCTCACGGCGTCTAGCACTTTGGTGGAGTGACCGTGGGCGCTGTCGATGGCGATCACGTCGACTTTGGCTTCGGCGAGTTCCTGCGCGCGTTCGAGAAAATCTCCGGTGGCGCCGATCGCCGCGCCCACGCGTAAACGGCCCTGAGAATCTTTGGCGGCGTTGGGATATTTCAATTTTTTCTGAATGTCTTTAACTGTGATTAGGCCCTTCAGGTTGTATTTGTCGTCGACGACGAGAAGTTTTTCAACCCGGTGCTCGTGCAGAATTGTTTCCGCTTCTTCAAGCGTGGTCCCCACGGGCACAGTAATCAGATTTTTCTTGGTCATCACTTTGTTGATGGGAATATCGAAGCGAGTTTCAAAACGCAAGTCGCGGTTGGTGAGGATGCCGACGAGCTTGCCGTGATCGGTGATGGGGACACCGGAAATCTTGTACTTGCGCATGACTTCGAGCGCATCGCTAACGCGATCGGTGGCCGACATGGTGACCGGGTCGACGATCATGCCGCTTTCCGAACGCTTCACCTTGTCGACTTCATTGGCTTGCTGATCGACGGTGAGGTTGCGATGAATAATCCCGAGGCCGCCCTGCTGCGCCAACGCAATCGCCATGTGCGATTCGGTCACGGTATCCATGGCGGCGCTCACGACCGGAATGTTGAGGCTGATGTTGCGCGTGAGCTGTGTTTGCGTAGAGGCCTGCGCGGGAATTACATCGGAGCGAGCCGGCAGAAGAAGAACGTCGTCGAAAGTAAGAGCCTCAGGAACGGGAAAATGAATCATAGTTGTCTCTGTGAGTATTCATTCTAGAGAGGGCGGGGGATTGAGGCAACTTTCGATCGGGACTCGCGGTACGTTTCTGTGCCGGATGGACTGAGATTCCTCCGCGCGTGAAGAAAAGCACGCGCTGTCGGAATGACAAGGTAGGAAGACATGGCAGAGGTTAATTCTGGCGCTGAAGTCGGCGTCTGAGCGTTTGTCTTTTAGCAGTCAGGCGCGTATATTAGAGAACTGAGAACTGCTGTGTACCGGCAAGTGGCGAAGCACACCAGTGGGCGCAAGCCCACTTTTTAGTTGGGCCCTTCGGGTGTGCAGCCATCGCCTGTAAGCTATTTGATTCATGGCACTTGACGTTGAACGTGTGCGGGAAATCGCGGAGCGGGTAGCCGCCTCCAGCGGGCTCGAGATCGTGGAAATCGAGTTCCTCGGCGGAGGCACAGCACGTATGTTGCGGGTGTTTTTGGATAAGCCCGCGGCGGGGCCGGCCTCAGAGAACGATCCGCTGGCTGGAGTGACGCACGAAGATTGTGCGAATTTCAGCCGCGAGTTTGGCACGATCCTGGATGTGGAAGATGTTATGCCGGGGGCGTATACGTTGGAAGTTTCATCGCCAGGCTTGGATCGGAAGTTGATCAAGGCCGCGGACTTCAACCGCTTCACCGGCAGTCGACTGAAGTTGACCACAAGGCAGCCGGTCGACAATAACCGCCACTTTGAAGGACGGCTGGAAAGTTTCAAGGACGGACGTCTGACACTGGATTTAAGCGTGGCCAGCCACAAGTCGCGGAAGAAGATGGGTGCGACGGCCGGAGAAAAGATTGAAATCGAATTCGCCAATGTGGAGAAGGCGAATTTGGTGCCAGAGCTATAAGGTTTCAATGTTTCAAAGTTTCAAGGTTTCAACGACCTTGTAACCTTGAAACCTTGAAACGTTGAAACTTTTATTATGGCAAGCGAGCTCTACAACACGATCGACGCACTCAGCCGGGAAAAGGGCATTGATCCGCAGATTGTCGTCAGCGCGGTGGAAGACGCCATTGTTATGGCGACGCGCAAGTACTACAAGTCGCAGGAAAATCTGCGGGCCAAGCTCGATAAGGAAACCGGCAAGATCAACGCCTTCGCGGTGAAAACCGTGGTGGAGACTCCGGAACAGGTGGAAGATCCGAACTTGCAGATCACGCTGGAAGATGCGCGCAAGGTGGATCCCGGTCTTGAAGTCGGCGGCGAGTTGCAGATTCCGAAAGTGACGGAAGGAATTCTGGGACGCATCGCGGCGCAATTGGCGAAGCAGGTGATTTTCCAGAAGGTGCGCGAAGCCGAACGGGATACTGTTTACAACGAATACATTGGGCGCGTAGGCGAAATTGTCAACGCCACTGTGAAACGCGTGGAAGGTCCCGATGTGATCTTCGATATCGGCAAGGCGGAAGCGCGCATGCCGCGGAAAGAACAGTCGCGATTGGAATCGTTTGCCATTGCGGAGCGTGTTCGCGTCGTTATCGCGCGTGTGGAGCGAGCTTCGAAAGGTCCTGGCGTCGTGGTTTCGCGCGCCGCGCCGGAGCTGGTGCAGCATCTGTTTCAGACGGAAGTTCCCGAGATTTATGACGGCACCGTTGTAATCCGCGCGATTGCCCGCGAAGCTGGCGAGCGCACGAAGATCGCGGTCATGTCGAAAGACAAAGACGTGGACGCGGTGGGCGCGTGCGTCGGGATGAAGGGAATGCGCGTGCAGTCGATCATCCGCGAATTGCGCGGAGAGAAGATCGACATCATTGAGTATCACGAAGATGCAGTGACGTTCGCCGAAAAGGCGCTGCAGCCGGCGAAGGTGAGCCGCGTAACGGTGGTCGACAGCGCGGATAAACATCTTGAAGTTGTGGTCGACGACAGCCAGTTGTCGCTTGCAATCGGTAAGAAGGGGCAAAACGTTCGTCTGGCGGCGAAGTTGCTCGGCTGGAAGATCGACATCAAGAGCGAGGAAGAAAAACGTCAGGAAGTCGAACTGCAGATGGCCGCGATGGCCCCGCAGGCGATGACTCCGCTCGAAGATGTAACCGGACTGGGCGAGGGTCTGGTGGAGAAACTCAGCGCCGCGGGCGTGACCACCGTAGAGGCATTGGCCGATATGACTCCGGAACAACTGGAAGCCATCGAGGGTATCGGGCCTAAAACGGTAGAAAAAATTAGCCTGGCGGTGAATAATTACTTTGCCAGCCTGGAGGCGGGCACTGCGCCAGGGGAAGTAGGGACTGAAGGCGTGAGCGCTGAGGGTGAAGTGGCGGCGGAAGAAATGGCGCCGGAAGCCGCTGCTGAAGGGGAGCCCGGCGAAGTTGCCGCGGAAGAACAGGTGGCAGCGCCCGAGGCGACGGCGGAAGCCGAGGCCGTCTCGGAAGAAAAGGAAGAGCAGGGGCCGGAAGAAGGCTCCGCTCCCGAAAAAACTGAATAGTCGACACAGATTGCACACGCCGGCATCTTCGATGACGTGCGGGTGCAGGACGCTGACTCCGTGAGGATGCAATGAAGACCTAAGCGCAACGCGGGGCACAAGAAAGGCCGGATGAGTAAGGTTCGAATCAACGATCTCGCAAGGGAGTTGGAAGTTAAAAGCAAAGCCATTCTCGACGCACTACCGCTCGTCGGGGTGACGGAGAAGAAGACTCATTCCAGTTCGCTTGAGGAGCATGAAGCGGAAAAGGTGCGCGTGCACCTGCGTGGCTCGTCCGAAGCGCAGTCGTCGTCTGCCCGCGCAGCGCGCTCGCCGCGCGGCGAAGAAGAAATCAAGACGAAGATCGATTTGTCGCACATTTCCCGGCCGGGAGATGTGCTAAAAGCTATTACGCAAAAGAAGGAAGCTGCGGCTCCCGCTCGGCCGGCTGTGCCTGCCGCGCCGGCAAGGCCCGTTGCCGCGTCTCCGGCGCTAAGACCAGCGCAACCTCCGGTTGCGCCTTCGGCACCAGCTGCGACGGTTGCACCGCCAGCGGCGCGGCCTGAAGTTGTGACTCCCCTAGTAGAGAGGCCCGCTGCGTCTGTCACTCCGCCCGCAATTCAAACGACGCCTGCGGCTCCCGCACCGCCGCGTCCGGCCGCGCCTTCTTTTTCAGTTGCGCCACCTTCCGTCGCGCCGTCCGCGCCGTCGACTATGGCGTCTGCCGCGCCTCAACCGCCAGTTGCCGCGCCGCGTCCGCCTGCTCCTCCGGCAGTGGCTGGTCCGCCGCAGCCTCCAGCGCCGCGAATGATTGTTCCGCAGACTGGACCGCGCCCGGTGTACAAAGCTCCGCCGCCACGGCCGATCGCTCCAGTTGCGCAATCCAGTGCGCCCGTGGGGACTATGCGTCCCGCACCCGGGCGTCCCGTGCCAGGGCAGCCAATTTTTCAACGTCCCCGTCCGCAAGTGCCCGGCGGAGGTCCGCCAAGGCCGCTGCGTCCGGGCGAACGTCGTCCGATGCATCCCACGCGCCAGGCTCCGGCAGGTGCGCGGCCTCTTGGCGTAGGTCCGGGGCTTCCGCCTCCAGGCCAAGTTCGTCCGGGCAGCCGTCCGGGCGCTCCCGCGCGCCGGCCCGGCCAGCGCTATGTTCCGCGTGGCGTAAAAGAAGGCCCCATGAAGGGGTACACGCCACCGCCGCGCATGGTGGTTTCGAACGAGCCGATGCCGATCACGCGCAATATCACGATCACGGAAGGCATCAGCGTCAAAGATCTTGCGGAGAAACTGGACGTTCGCGCGAAGGATTTGATTTCGCGCCTGCTTGGCCGCGGAGTTTTTGCAACCATCAACCAGACGCTCGATGCCGAACTGGCGAGCGAGATGGCGCGCTTCTTCGGCGCGGAGACGAACGTCATCACGTTCGAAGAGCAGGCTTCGAAAGATATTGATGCAGCCGCTGGGAGCGGAGAAGAATCCACGGTTGAAATTACGCCGCGTCCGCCAGTGGTCACGATCATGGGTCACGTCGATCACGGCAAAACCACGCTGCTCGACTCGATTCGCGAGACCAGCGTTGCCGAAGGCGAAGCTGGAGGCATCACGCAGCACATTGGCGCTTATAAAGTTCGAATCACCGACAAGGAATCTCCGGCATATGGACGCGAGATTGTGTTCCTGGATACGCCGGGTCACGAAGCGTTCACGCGTATGCGGTCGCGCGGCGCCAAGGCTACCGATATCGTGGTGCTGGTTGTCGCTGCCGATGATGGCGTTATGCCGCAGACGGTTGAGGCCATCGATCATGCGCACGCGGCCGAAGTCCCGATCATCGTTGCGGTCAATAAAATCGATAAGCCAGACGCTCTGCCGGATCGTGTGAAGAAGCAGCTTGCCGATCGCGGGCTGGTGCCGGAGGAGTGGGGCGGCAAGACGGTGTTCGTCGACGTTTCGGCCAAGAAGAAAACGAATCTGAACTTGTTGATGGAAATGATTTGTCTCGTTGCGGATCTGGCGGAGTTGAAAGCGACTCCGGAGCGTGCGGCCACGGGCGTAGTGCTGGAAGCGAAACTTGATCGCGGCCGCGGACCTGTGGCTACGGTTTTGGTACAGAACGGCACGCTCATTGCCGGCGACAATTTTGTGGTGGGCAACGTTTACGGCAAGATCCGCGCCATGTTTGATGATCGCGGTATCGCCCTTGCGTCCGCGCCTCCGTCTACGCCCGTGGAAATTCTGGGCATGGAGGGTTTACCGCAGGCCGGAGATCAGTTCGTGGTAGTTGCGGATCGCGACAAGGCTCGTGGCATTTCGGAATACCGCGAGCAGAAAGCGCGCGAAGCCGCGCTGGCCAAGAGTTCGCGCGTGTCGCTCGAAGGATTGGCGGAGCAGATCAAGACGGCCGGAACCAAGGAACTGAACATCATCCTGAAGGGCGATGTGCAGGGCTCGGTGGAAGTGCTCAGCGATCTGCTGTCGAGACTGTCGAACGAGAAGGTTCGGCTGAGGCTGCTGCGTTCGGGCGTGGGCGCGATCACTGAAACCGATGTGCTGCTGGCCTCGGCGTCGAATGCGATCATCATCGGTTTCAACGTGCGGCCGGAGCGCAAGGCGCAGGAACTGGCGGAGCAGGAAGAAGTCGACATCCGCCTGCACTCGATCATTTACGAACTGCAGGACGAGATCAAGCGCGCCATGACCGGCCTGCTCGAGCCGACCATCAAGGAAACTTACCAGGGCCGCGCCGAGGTGCTCGAAACCTTCCGCATTCCGAAAGTTGGAACCGTCGCGGGGTGCCGCGTGCTCGATGGCTTGATCAAACGCGACTCCGAAGTGCGCCTGTTGCGCGACAACGTGGTTGTATTCAAGGGCAAGATCGGATCGCTGCGCCGCTTCAAGGACGACGCCAAAGAAGTAACCAACGGCATGGAGTGCGGCATCTCCATCGCGAACTATGGCGACATCAAAGCCCGCGATGTAATCGAGGCCTTTGCCACGGAGCGGATCGCCGCGGAAGTCATGGCGTAAGTTAGTTCTCGGTTCTCCGTTCCCAGTTGCTGGCGTTTCTTGAAAACTGAGAACTGCGAACCGAGAACTGCATGCCCATCGCTTTCCTCACCCTCGAAGTCCACATCGAAGCCGCACAGTCGATCAAAGACCGGCGCCAGGTGGTGCGCAGCCTGAAAGACCGGCTGCGCACCAGCTTCAACGTATCGGTCGCCGAACTCGATGCTGCCGAACTTTGGAACCGCGCCACCATCGGCGTGGTCAGCGTCTCGAATTCGCGCGACTATCTTGATGGCCTAATGAAGAATGTGGAACGCGCCGCCACGCGCATCGCCAACAACCACGGTGCGGAGATCGCGGATTCTTTCGTGGAATTTCTGTAGGATTTCGAGGCCTGTACCCAGGGCCGCCGCGCTTCGCCCAGGCGGGACGGGCGAGGGCGCCCGTCGCCACACGAGGATTCATCCTAACACGTTGTTACCTCCGTACTTATCTCTCGCCCACCAAAGCGCGCGACAATAGCGCATCCTGATCACACACTTGGACCTCGTTTTCTGATATTCTCATGCGTTTTACCTGAGAGGGGATTGGTCGTGGAGAAGCGCGGGCTGAAATATCATCGCGGGCGGGTTGGCGAGGCTTTGCGCGAGGAGATCGAAACGCTGGTGGAAGGCGAACTGGCCGATCCGCGAATTGGGCTGGTGAGCGTGACGGCGGTGCATATCGCCGACGATGGGCGCTCAGCGCAGGTTTGGGTGAACGTGGAAGGCGACGACGAGGATGCGGACCAGAGCCTAGAGGGATTGGAAGCGGCGCGCGAATACATTCGGCATGAACTGGTCGAGAGATTGCGGTTAAGACGCGCGCCGGAATTGTATTTCCGGCTGGATCGCGCGGAACAGGAGAAAGCGCGAGTCGAAGAATTGCTGGCGCGGGCAAAGAAACGAGAGAAGGCTCGCAAGGAACGCAGTGGAAAAAAGATATAGTGACGTGCTGGAGGATGTACTCCGGCAGATCGGTCAGCATGAGCGATTCGTGTTGACCTCGCACGCCCGTCCTGATGGCGATGCCGTGGGATCGGCGCTGGCCTGCTGCCAGATTTTGCGCACCATGGGCAAGCAAGCTGATGTTGTGCTGCACGATGGCGTGCCGCGCGTCTACCGTTCGCTTCCGTTCGCCGATCAGGTTGTGCAGTCCAGCCACGTCCTGGGCAGTTACGATTCGGCGATCATTCTGGAGTGTGACAGCATTCACCGTACGCGGCTCCAAGGTCTCGAAAACCGATTTCTGATCAGCATCGACCATCATGTCAGCGGACGCCCGTTCGCCCACGTTAACTGGATCGATCCTCATGCTGTCGCTACCGCGGAAATGGTCTTCCGTCTGGCACGGGAAGCGGGCGTGAAATTTTCTGCCGAGGTTGCGACCTGTCTTTATACCGCGCTGATGACCGACACAGGGTCGTTTATGTTTCAAGGGACGACTGAGAATACTTTTGCTTTGGCGCGTGAACTAGTATTGGCCGGAGCGGATCCGGCGCACTGTGCGCGGGGGATTTATTTCGCGCACTCCGTCGCCAAGATTCGGTTGCTGGGCGAAGCTCTTCGCAGCCTGAAAGTCGAGGACCACCTGGCTTACGCCTGGGTCACGCAGAAGCAGATGGAGCGCTGCGGCGCCATCGAAGAAGATTGTGAAGGCCTGGTCAACTATGTTCTTTCCATTGGCGGCGTCGAAGTGGCGGCGTTTTTCCGCGAGTTGCCCGATGGACGATACCGCGCCAGTTTGCGAAGCAAGGGCAAGCTTGACGTCGCGAAGGTGGCCGAGAATTTCGGCGGCGGAGGCCACGAATGCGCCAGCGGGTGCTCGGTCGACGGTCCGCTGGCAGAAGCCGTGCGCCAAGTTCTCTCCACAATACGCCGCGGACCCTCCGTACAATAGAAAACCAATTGCTGATTGATGATTTTTGATTGCTGATTGAAAAGCCTTCAATTTTCCGCTGCTTCGATTTCAATCAGCAATCAGCACTCTCTTCTCATGACTGCTCGCACCCGCACCGACGTGTTACTGATGGCAGGGTTTTGTGCATTCCTGTTTTTCTACGGCTTGGGGCAGTTTGGATTGATCGGCGCGGATGAACCACGCTACGCGCAGGTAGCGCGGGGGATGCTCGAACGGCGCGACTGGATCACCCCGATTCTTGGCGGACATGTGTGGCTGGAGAAGCCTCCGCTGTATTACTGGCAGGCGATGGTGGCTTACGCGATATTCGGCGTGAACGACGTAGCGGCGCGCATACCGTCAGCTTGTGACGCGACACTGCTCGTGATTGCTGTTTATCTTTTCTTTCGCAAGTTTCGACGCGGCGTGGAAGCCGATGCTGCATTGATTACGGCCTCTTGCGCGGGCGTGATCGGATATGCGCGCGCAGCCTCCATGGACATGCCGCTGGCGGCGTCGTTCTCTGTGGGGATGCTCTCATGGTGGGCCTGGCGGGAGAGCGGAAAAAAAATTTACCTTTCGCTATTTTACATTTTTATGGCGCTCGGCATGCTTGCCAAGGGGCCAGTGGCGCCCTTCTTGGCTGCGAGTGTCATCGTGCTGTTCGCGTTGGGAGCGCGCGAATCTCGGCTGGTCTTGAGAACCGTTTGGTTGCCTGGCATTCTTCTGTTCTTTGCGATTGCTTTACCCTGGTACGTTGCGGTGCAAGTGCGGAATCCGCAGTTCTTTCGCGAATTCATTCTTGAGCACAATCTGGCCCGCTACTCCAGCGATCTCTATCATCACCGCCAGCCGTTTTGGTATTACCTTCCGGTCACGGCGCTTGCGCTGGTGCCGTGGGTCGTATTTGTGGTCGCTGCATTTGTGGAGCCAGTGAGAATCTGGTGGGCGGAGCGTAAAACCGTCTCACTCGAGCCTGACCTCGAATGGCAGTTCAGCTTGTTCGCCTCCTGCTGGCTGGTCGTGCCAGTGATTTTCTTTTCCATCTCGCAATCGAAGTTGCCTGGCTATATTCTTCCGGCAATTCCGGCCGGGGCTGTGCTGTTGGCGGATTATTTGAGACAGCGGCTTGCGGACAATGAAAAAGTTTCGAAGGGCTTGGTTGTGCTTCACGCAGTGGTGGCGTCCGCGCCGATTGTCCCGGCGTTGCTGATCGCTTATGTCGTGACCGACCGCCGATTGCCTGGAGGGCGGCCGATGATTTTTGCACTCGCAGTCGGGTTCGCTTTGTGTGCGGCGATTGCGCTGACGCTGGTCAGCCGATTGCGCCTGCGCATGCTGCGCTTTGTGACTCTGATTCCGGTGGTGTTGTCGGTTGCCGCGGTGCTGAAGCTGGGAACAACAATGATCGATCAAAAGCTTTCGGCGCGTCCGGTGGCGGCTGAAATCGCGAGCATAGAGACGCATCAGCTGCCGCTGGCAGTTTACGGTGTAACTCGCGAGTTGGAGTACGGGCTTGCGTTTTATCGCAATGCGGTCATTCTGCATTACGAGGGCGGAAGCGTTCCGGCCGAGGAACATTTGCTGGTCGCTCCGTCGACGTGGAAGATGAATGTGGTAAAGCAAACGGCGGGAAGACGCTTGTTGTTCTTAGGGCACTACGCGCCGCAGGATGTTGATTACTACTGGGTTGCAGCGGCGGCTCTTGAACGGTGAACCAATGTCTTTCTCATCCTGAGGTGCGCGATTGGGATGCCGAAGAAACTGTGCCGTCGCCAACGGTCGCAATATCGCCGGCAAGTTGCATAGGTCCTTCGCTTCGCTCAGGATGACAAAACAGTGGCGACTGCAGAAAGTGGACTTTGCGATCTGGCTTCTACTCGCTGGAGTACGCAAGCTCTTGCAATCCGGCGCGCGGTGGAACTGCGGCCAGTTGGGCGTTGCCGTATTCAAATCCCTTTTCGAAGGCCTTCAGATTTAGCTCGCGGAAGCTTGGCGGCACTGAATCCGCGACGGCTTTGCGAACGGCGTCGGCGGTAAGAAGTTTGGTGACCGCGGTGAAAAATCCTACCATCACGGAATTGAGCACCATGCGTTTGCCGAGTTCTTCGGCAATGCGCGTGGCCGGAATGCTGTAGACCTTGGGATCGCCCTTGAGATCCGAGACGCGCACCAGGTCTTCTTCAACGATCAGCAATCCTTCCGGTTTCAGTTCGGGCGCGAAGCGGTTGTAGGCCTCCTGCGACATGCAGACCATGATGTCGGGGCGGGTCACATAGGGATAAAGCACCGGCGAGTCGGAAAGAACAAGTTGGGCGCTGCAGGCGCCTCCACGCGCTTCGGGGCCGAAGTTCTGCGTCATGGTGGCGAAGCCGCTGTCGTAAATCGACGCCGCTTTACCCAGCACTATGGCCGAGAGGATTACTCCCTGACCGCCGAATCCTGCCACACGAATTTCAGTTAGCCGCATACGCACTCCGTTTCTGATTCTTGCTCTGGCACTTCGATATAGCGCTCGGCCAGACTTTCGACATACTGTGCGCGCATCATAGTTTGGTAATCGGGACGGTCGCGGTCCACAAATTTGCCGACCACGATGTCGCCGTTGAGAGTGAGGCCGACCTCGCCAGTAGGAGCGCCGTGCCGGATCCTGCTTTTTTCTTTGTAGTACTTCATGGTGTCGAGACCGTCTCCCATTTTGTTGCGACGCTGGTAGAGCGTGGGGCAGGGCGAGATGACCTCGATGAACGAGAAACCTTTTTTGGAGAACGCTTCGCTGATGGAACGCGCCAGTTGCCGCACGTGGAAAGTCGTCCAGCGAGCGACGTAGACGGCGCCGGCGGCTTCCACCAGGTGCGGCAGATTGAATGCCGGTTCAAATGTTCCGTAAGGATTGGTCGACGTGATGGCGTGGCCGGGCGTGGTCGGCGCAGTCTGGCCACCGGTCATGGCGTAAATGAGATTGTTGACGCAGATCACTTTTAAGTCGATGTTGCGCCGCGCCGCGTGGATCAGGTGATTGCCGCCGATCGCTGAAAGATCGCCGTCACCGGAGTAGACGACCACGTTGAGTTTGGGATTCGCCAGCTTAAGTCCCGTGGCAAACGGAATGGCTCGGCCATGGGTGGTATGAAACGAGTCGAGCTTGACGTAGCCCGCGACGCGTCCAGTGCAACCGATGCCAGAAACCAATGCCAGCGACTCGAGGTCAATTTTCGATTCAATCAAGGCGCGAGCGAAGGAGTTCACCGTGGTGCCGATGCCGCAGCCCGGGCACCAGATATGCGGCATGCGGTCGCTGCGCAGAAACGGTTCGACGGGGTTGAGCGTGTCGTCGAGTTTGTTGTCCAGAATGTTCAGCATCGGCTTGCCTCCACGATGGCGTTCAGGATTTCGTCAGGATTGTGGACTCCGCCTCCGGCATGCGATACGGCGTAAGTTTTCGCTTTGCCGTGGGCGGCGCGTTCGACTTCATGCACCATCTGGCCCAGGTTGAGCTCTGGCACGACGAAGGCTTTAATATGCGCGGCCAGTTCGGCAATTATTTTCTCGGGGAAGGGCCAGGCGGTAATGAGGCGCAACTTTCCGACTCGCAATCCGCGGCTGCGAGCCGCGTCGATGGCGCGTTGGGCCACGCGGGAGGTGATGCCGTAAGAGATCACGACTATCTCTGCGTCGTCGAGTTGATCTTCTTCGACGAGGCAGATTCTTTCGGTCGCATTCTGAATTTTGCTTTGCAGGCGGCTCACCAGCTTGTCCTGAACTGCCGGCGTCATGTTGGGATAGCCGCGTTCGTCATGGGTCAGGCCGGTAACGTGAAACTTGTAGCCCTCGCCGGCATGAGCCATCTCCGGAACCTGGTCGCCGTTCGTGCCATAGGGCAGGTAATCTTCGACGGATTTGCGAGTGTGCTTGCGCGGCGTGACTTCGATCTGGTCGGCAGGTGGTATGACAACTTTTTCGGTCATATGCCCGACCACTTCGTCCATCATGAACATTACGGGAACACGAAATTCTTCGGCGAAGTTGAAAGCTCTTATGGTGAGGTCGAAACATTCCTGGGGCGAGTTCGGACAGAGCGCGATGATCTGATAGTCGCCGTGTGATCCCCAGCGCGCCTGCATCATGTCGGCTTGCGCGGGAAGTGTGGGAAGGCCGGTTGAAGGACCGCCGCGCTGCACATCGACAAAGACGCAGGGAGTTTCGGTCATGGCCGCGTAGCCAATGTGCTCCATCATCAGCGAGAAGCCCGGGCCTGAGGTTACAGTGAAGGCTTTGGCGCCGCCCCATACTCCGCCTTGCAGCGCGATAGAGGCTGCAAGTTCATCTTCCATTTGAATGAAGGTTCCCCCCACTGTGGGCACGCGGGCGGCAAAGCGCTCGACAATTTCTGTGGAGGGTGTAATGGGATATCCAGCGGCGAACCTGGCACCAGCCGCGAGCGCGCCTTCACAGCAGGCGTGGTCACCGTCAATAAAGTGCGTTCCGGTTAAAACTCCGTGGGGATCGGCTTTCATTTTTCACCTCTGCCCGATGCGATTTTGGTGCCGGCGATGGCGAAGTCGGGGCAGTACATCCCGCAAAGATCGCAGCCGCTGCATTTTTCCGGATGCACCACGTGCGGTGGATGGTAGCCTTTGGAGTTAAAAGCGGAAGAGAGCGCCAGCACGTGCGTGGGACAAAACTCCACGCAAAAGCCGCAAGCTTTGCAGCGCTCAACGACGATCGAAACGCGTCCTTTTGCCACGAGATCCCCCAGCCAAGGAGTGAGTACCACTCCGGAATTCGAACAAGCAGGATGCGATTATGCTTTGAAGGGCGATAAAGGGGGTGTGACCAGGGTCACAGATCAGGGTGAGGCCGAGCACCAGCGTAGCAGGGCTGAACCGAAGGTAAATGACGTTGGCTGTTGGAGTTAGGGTGATTACGGTAGACGGGGTGTGTCACGAAATACGGGTGTCAATATGGGGCAGGGGTGACAGAAATCACTGGAATCGTGGCGACTCAGGTTGGCCGGATGTAGCTGTTGTTAGTGCTTGTTCGCTCGGTTTGCCTCCGGTCGGCGAACCCACTAGACTCGGAATTTTGCCGCGACGTTTGCCGGTCCTGTTTCGGCCGCTGCGCAGGAGCTTTTTTGGAGATCCTTGATCTCAGACATTTTTCTTCCGTGGACCTGCGCCTTCTGCTGCAGGACGAGACGCAACTTTGGTCACGGTTGCTCTCGTGGGATTATTCCGGTTCGGCGGAGATGATTCTCCGCTACGTCGATGCGAAAATCTTACCGGGTTATGCGGCGGTTGATCGCGGCCGCGTCTTCGGCTACTCATTTTTTGTGTACGAGGGCAGTAAGGGAGTGATTGGCGATCTCTACGTGATCAATGGCAATCGCTTGCCTAACGCATGCGAGGTCGAATTAAAGTTGCTGACGCACGTGATCGAAACCTTGCAGCAGTCTCCTGGAATTCATCGCGTGGAGGCGCAACTGCTGGCTCACGAGGCAAATTCGGTGTCGCGCCCGTTTCTGGAAACGGGATTCCAGCGACACCCACGCCTTTTTATGACACTGCCGTTAGGAAAGGCAGCTCCAGAGAATGTTCGCACGCATCCTGAAGTTGAAATTCGTCCTTGGAGCGAAGGCGACTACCAGCCATCGGCAGCCGTCATCACGGCGGCCTATCGCAGTCACGTCGACGCCCAGATCAATGATCAATATCACACCCTGAGCGGATCGCTACGATTTCTCAACAATGTGGTACGCTTTCCGGGATGCGGAACGTTCGATGCGGAATCGTCGTTCGTCGCGCTGGATCGCAAGGCGAGAAGCCTGATCGGATTGATTCTTTGCTCGCGCGTTCGAAATGATGTTGGACATATTACGCAGGTGTGCATTTTGCCGGAATATCGCTCGCGCGGGATTGGTGAAACTTTAATTGCGGCAACCGAGAACAACCTGCGCAAGCGAAACTTCGATCTGCTCTCGCTGACTGTGACCGAAGCGAACGCGCGAGCTGTGGCGCTTTATCGCCGCCTGAACTTTGAGTCGAAGAGAATTTTTGATGCGTTTGTGTGGGAGGGTTGAGGCTTCTAGCGGCTAGCTCCTAGCTTCTAGCAACAACCTACTGGTGAGGCTGTTGAGTGATGGTTGAACTTACCGCAGGATGGAACAGATTCGAATCGTGCGGAGGAAGTTGTAAGCCGGGAGCTAGAAGGTAACAGCTACCTTCGCAACAGCCACATTGCCCAGCCCGCAACGAACACGCCGCCCAAGAACATTGCGAAACAATAGAGGCCGTAGCGCACCATTTCGCGAGTAGTGTCGCGATGGGTGATGCCGAATACGATGGAGGCGAACAGGGCGAATACCGCCGCCGCGCTGAAATGGTTGAGGGTGATGGTCACGCACGTCTCCGCGAAATGATTTTAGCTGAGAACTGAGAACTGGGAACTGACAACTGCTTCATCGTTTCTTCCCGATGGCAATGTGATAGGCGTCGGCGACAGCGATGAAATTCAGCAATCCGGCGACGATCATGAATTTTGTACCGTAATCGGCGGTGGCGAATGCGATCGCGCCCTGTCCCCAGTCATTGGCCAGTGTGACAATGTAGAGAGCTCCAGCGCCGACGTCGCCGACGAAACCAAGCATGTCGAGAATGTCTCCGCCATTGGCCTTGTAAATGCGGCCCTGCATTGCGAGCCCCAGCAGGAAGAGCGTTGCAATCGACACGAACAACAGCAAGCCGCGAATCCAGCGCCGTTGAATGATGTGACCCGCGCCCGGAATCAGCCAACCTAGAGCGGGGGCGAGCACCGCCATCATGCTCAGCGGCTGCGCCTCCGCTACTCTCGTTTTTTCTGTGGTGGAATTTGCCATTCAGATATTCACAATCTCTCGTTGAATTTTCCCGGTGACTTCGGCGGACTTGGCGCGAACCAACACATTGACTTCGCTGCGCACGCCAAACTCCGGCAAGTAGATGCCGGGCTCGATGGAAAAGCAGGAGTTGGGCAGAATCTGCCGCTCGTCGTGAATTTCAAGATCGTCCATGTTGGCGCCGTTGGAGTGGACGTCGGTCCCGATGGAATGTCCCGTGCGATGAATAAAATAATCGCCGTAGCCGGCTTTTTTGATATGGCCGCGGGTCGCTTGATCGACTTCCCAGCCGGCGATGCGGCGTCCGGCATGAATTGCGTCGACCACAGTCTTTATGCCGGCGTCGCGAGCGTCGCGCACAATTTCGAAAACTTCGCGCATGCGACCCGAGGGCGCGGCTCCGACAAAACCCATCCACGTGATGTCGTAGTACACCGAGTTGGGAGTATTTTTCTTGCCCCAGACGTCGAGCAGGATGAGATCGCCCTCGCGAACGGAAACAGGATGATCGGCGTTGGGCTCGTAGTGCGGATTTCCGGCGTTAGCATTGACCGCGACAATAGGCGGATCGTCGGTTAGCAGATTCTCTCGACGAAAGGCTTCCATGAACCACTGCTGAATCTCGTGTTCTTTCGTGCCGCCGTTGCGGACGCGCCTGCCGATTTCTTTGAATGACTCGGCGACGATGGAGTCGACGCTGTCTCGCGCCGCGAAGTGAGACTGGATTTGCTCCTGGCTCCAGGTGGATTCGAACTGCGCCACCAGATCGGCGGAACTGACGATGTTTTTGCCCAGGCCGCGCAGCAGGTCGAGCGTACCTCCGTCGACGAGAGAGACGGTGAAGACAATGTTATTCGGGGAGTATTGCATGGCGAGATCGAGATAGTTCGCCAGGATCGATTTCAGCTTGTCGAATAGTTCTTGCCAGCCGGAATATTGATGTTTCTTGCCGGGCAGGGAATCGAGATGTCCAGCTTCAATCTTGTGCACGAGTTTCACCGGCTCGCCTTCGGCAGGAATCAGGTAAAACCAGCGTCGCGTCACCATCAGGTTGGCAGGCAGGCCGAGAACACGATAGGCGATGGGATCGCGATGATGGTGATCATAGAAAAGCCACGCGTCGATATTGCGTTCGCGCAGCGCAGATTGAATGGCAGCCAAGTCCATGGGGAAGCCTCTATTGTAAACAAGAGCAAGAATTTGGGCGAATTCTCGCGTGGAGAACCGGATTCAATAACCTGCCTCGCGAGCTAGATTCATGTGGGGACCGCCGCCCCGGCTTTTCCGGTCGAGCAAAGCTCCACTTTTTCGCGCAGTCTCTCCCGACCTTCTTTTGTTAAACTTCGCTTTTCTTAGCTCCGCCCCATGCCCGCGATTGCCGAAACCGCCCAGCCCAAACGCGTTCGTATCGAATCGATCGACGTGGTGCGCGGGATGATCATGATTCTCATGGCGCTCGACCATACACGGGACTTTCTCGGCACCCGCGGCGTGAATCCTACCGATCCCGCTACGACGACCATTGCGTTATTCTTTACGCGCTGGATCACGCATTTCTGCGCGCCCGTTTTTTTCCTGTTGACAGGTACGGGAGCGTATCTCTCGCTGCGAAAGAAGTCCAAGGCCGAGCTGTCGCAATTCCTCTTCACCCGGGGCGTGTGGCTGCTCTTTCTGGAGATCGTGGTGGTCCGGTGTTTAGGGTGGCAGTTCAACTTCGACTACTGCCTGTTGATCTTGAATGTCTTGTGGGCACTGGGCTGGGCAATGATCGTGCTATCGCCGCTGGTTTACCTGCCGGCGTGGGTGATTGGGGCGTTCGGGGTTGGGATGATCGCGAGCCATAATGTTTTCGACTTTGTGGAATCTTCCAACCCGATCTGGACGATTCTGCATTCGCCGAATTTCCTGATCAACGATCCGCGGCACGCTGTTCTTGTCGCGTATGCACTCGTTCCGTGGGTCGGAGTCACGGCGGCTGGCTACGCGCTGGGGCAGATATATAGCTGGCCGCCGGCGCGGCGCAGGGGTTTTCTGTTGCCGGCCGGAATCGGGTTGGTAGCAACTTTCGTTGTCCTGCGAGCGATTAACATTTACGGCGATCCGCAGCGTTGGGCTACTCAGCGATCCGCAGCCTTTACTGTGCTTTCGTTCTTGAATACTACGAAGTATCCGCCATCGCTGTTGTTTCTTTTGATGACGCTCGGTCCGGCGCTGCTTTTCCTTTGGGCGGTGGATGCCGGCACACCGCGCTGGCTGCGGCCCGCGCTTATCGTCGGCAAAGTGCCGATGTTCTATTATCTGCTGCACATTCCGCTCATCCATTTGATCGCCATCGCGGTGTGCTATGCGCGCTACGGGCAGGTGCATTGGATGTTTGAATCGGCGACGCCGGATCAATTTCCGGTTACTCCGCCGCCGGGCTGGGGATATTCGTTGCCCATTGTCTATTTGCTTTGGGGAGTTGTGGTGTCGACGCTCTATCCGCTGTGCCGGTGGTTTGCTGGGTTGAAGCAGCGGCGCAGCGATGCGTGGCTGAGCTACTTTTGAGAACCTAATGTTCGGATCACGAGTACTGCTGAGATCAAGAAGAAGGCGCGAGAATCTTCTTCTTTATTCCGGCTGGAAGGGTTTCGCACGCCGTGCGCAATACAAGCCGCGGAGCGCGTCCGCGAATTTTCATGAGGTAGGGAACGGTGCGCTGCGCATCGAATTTGGCCGTCTCTCGCAGCAGCCAGCCCAAACCTTTCTGCACCATATCGTCCTGATCGGTGAGCAGGGAATCGGAGAGCGTCACGATCTGCGGGAAAAGCATTCTCACCCGCGCTCCGCGGATCAGGGCCACGCAAGCTGCCCGCCGATGCCAGCGATCGCTCGACTTTGCCCAACGAAACACATCTTTAACCCGCGCCGGATTCGCCGCCACCATGGGCGCGATCAGGTAGTGCACCGGCCCATCGTGATCGGCCCAACTGCTGATGCGGTCAAGCCACGACTCGAATAATCGGAACTCGCGATCGCCGAACTGCGCGTCCATCTTTTCCAACAGAAATACGGCGGCTATTTTTTCTTCGAGCACGGGACCGCGAAAAAGTTCGTCTGCTACTTTGACGAGGAATTCAAGATCATGAGCGCGCAGGATATCCCGGCGTAACACGCGTATGGCTCGCCGCAATTCGGCAGTGTACCAGCCGTGCGATTTGATCTCGTCCTTGAAGAACCACTGCACCCCGGCAGCGTGCTCATCCGAACCGCCGTGTTTCAGCGTCTGTCGAATCTGTGCGGCGATGGAGGACGCGATAGGTTTTTGTTTCGCCATTGGGACCGTTCGATCCAAAACAGAAACTCACGTCGCCGCGACGCGGGACGTTCTCGCGAATCTGTCATATATCCACAGCCCCGCTGCGGTCACGAGGCCGGTTCCGGTGATCCAAAACCAGATCATCGCCGGACGATGCTGGACTTCTCCGAAGTGATGCAGCAGGAATCCGCCAAACGGGCCGCCGATGAGCGACCCGATGCCGATGGGGACGAAGGCAAATCCCATGTACGTACCCTGCTGACCCTGGGGCGCTAGGCGGGAGATATATTCGTAGTAGCGAGGCGCCTGGATGATTTCGCCCAGCGCAAGGACGAATAATGAGGTGACTGCGCCCCAGATAGTTGGGCGAAACGCGAGGATAAGCCACGAAAGCGAGGTAATCACGGTGCCTAAAATGACGGCCGGGAAGGCAGGTATTTTTCGCGTGAGAAAGTTTACCGCCAATGTTAAACAGATTACGGTGAGCCCATCGACCACGAGAATCATTTCAACGTCGGCGTGGGGGTTGATGTAGCCGTGAATAAAGCCGGGCAGGCTGATGTATTGCTGCCAGAAGACGATCCAGTAGCCGGTGAAGATTACCAGGAACCACATAAAGCGGCTTATGCCTGCAAGGGCAATCGCGAGAAACGCAATCCAAAACCACCAGGGCACGGACCATTCGGGCTGTACCCAGAGTGCGATGCGCAGCAATAACGCGACCAGTAAGACTGGCAGAACCAGCCGATAATTTCCCAATACAACGCAGAAATTCCGTGCGACGGTCGCGATTGAGGGCGGAGGTGCGTCACCGACTTTGTGCGGCTCCCGGAAGAAAAGCAGTACGACAAAAAACATCGCGAAAACGCTGAGGGCGGCTACGCGATAAACATTTTCTACGCCCAAATGGCGATGCGCCCAGGAAGCAAAATAAGGCCCCGCCGCGCCGCCCACGTTAACCATGGTGTAGTAAATCGAATAGCCGATCGAGCGTACGTTTTCCTTCGAAGCGCGGGCTGTTGTGCCCACCACGGAAGGCTTGACGAGCGCTACTCCAAGAGCGGGCAGAATGAGAATAAAGCCGACAAACAGGCCGAGCGGCATGGCGTTGCGCACGGGCGCGAGCCACGACGCTCCGATGGAGCCGATCAGAAAATACGAAGCGCCAAGAATAAGGTAAGCGACGGAAAGCGCGCGACGGAATCCCAGTCGGTCGGCGGCGGCGCCGCCAAAAATCGCGAGAAACCACACCATGCCGCCGAAGATGCCGGTAAGCGTGCCGGTTTGCTCGGTCGAGAAATTGAGTTGCTCTTGCAGATAGAGGGCGAGCGAGGCGAAGGCGCCATAGTAGGCCAGGCGCTCGAAAATTTCGGTAATATTCGCGACCCAGAACGATTGCTCAAAGCCGGTGCGAATTTCTTCGAAGCGTTGCGAGAAAGGCAAATTGGCTCCTAGAGTTGTGTGCCGCGCGCACGGTGCTTTAGCGGCGCAGCCGATCTTGAACGTACTGGGCAGTCACTCCGGCTACGCGAATGATTTTATTCCGGCTGTTCTGGCCGGAGGCAATGGTAACGGAAGATCGCGGCACCTTCAAAAGTTTGGCGAAGAATTCGATGCAGGCTTCATTGGCGCGGCCCTCGATGGGAGGAGTGGTCAAGGAAAGTTTCAGAGCGGCGCCGAGTTCGCCGGTGATGGCGTTCTTCTTCGCGCGGGGATGGAGCTTGACTGCGAAGGTGACTGCGCCGGAGGTTGCTTGTTGGTCGAGGATCAATTTCTCAGTGACTCCATATGGCGACTCCAATGCAGAGAACAACCAGAGCAATTCCTACGGCGATGTAAATCGCGTAGTTGTTAGGGCTTCGGTCGTTCTCCGAAGATCGCGGTTCCTACGCGCACGCAGGTCGAGCCTTCTTCGATGGCCACTTCGAAGTCGTGCGACATGCCCGTAGAAAGCACGTCCATTTCGATTGCAGGGAGTTTGCGCTTAGCGATGGCGTCGCGCAGTTCGCGGAGCCTGCGAAAGTAAGGGTGCGCGTCTTCGGGATCATCGGTGAACGGAGGCACGGTCATGAGTCCGCGAAAATTCAAGGCTTCCAACCGCGGCGCGGCCAGTAGTATTTCTTCCAGTTCGCGTGAGCCGGGTGCGGTACCGCTCTTCGCCGTCTCGCCACCAACGTTGATTTCGATCAGTAGGCTTAATTTCTTGCCCAGGTTCCGCGCAGCCGCATCAAGCTTTTCCGCCAGTTTCACTGAATCTATCGAGTCCACGGCGTGGAAAAGTTCTGCGGCTTTCGTAGCCTTATTCGTCTGTAGGTGTCCGATCATGTGCCATTCGGCTTCAACCAGATCGGAGAGCGCGCCTGCCTTGCCGGCAAATTCCTGCACGCGATTTTCTCCGAACAGGCGCAGGCCAGCGGCGTAGGCTTGGCGAATGCGGTCCGGTGGATGCGTTTTGCTCACGGCCATCAGCGCGATTTCTTCCGGGCGCCGCGCGGAGCGCTTTGCGGCTGCTGCGATGCGCTGACGAATCGCGTCGACATTTTCGGCAATGGACATAGCAACACTAAAAGGAGGATGTTATACGAACGAATTTGGAATTGTTGCTTTACCGATCTGGGGAGCTGAAGTTTTCGCAGTCCGCGGCACTGGCGGGCGGGGGCGCCCGCCCCACACTGGCCCCGCCCCACACCACGCCCGCCTCACACTGGACTACTTCAGCCGGTACTACATCATTGCCGTGGGCGGCGCGGGTTCGTTGGGATCGCCGGCGCTTGTGAGGGGCAGCCAGATCATCAGGATCGCCAGCAGCGCCATGACGATTATTCCAGCAAAATATGTGGGATGTTCGAAGATTTGCGATGCCGTGATGTGGCGGGCCCAGCCTTCGATCACTTGCAACGTGTGGTGCTGAGAAGTGGCAAGTCCGGTCGCGATGAGCGCGGCCCACAGCAATCCAAAGATGGATTCTCCGGCAATAAGGCCCGAGGACGTCAAGACTCCCGCATTCTCCACCCGAGCCATCTGCGCCTGATTCAGACCGCGGCGCTTGGCCAACCAGTCTCCGAGCGAGCGGAAGACCCCGCCGATGAAAATTGCGAACGTAGTCTCGAATGGTAGATACATGCCGACTGCAACCAGCATGGGGCTGCGAACCTGCATCATGATCATTCCGATGCCGAAGAATATGCCGACGACTACCAGCGGCCAGGGCATGTCGCCGCCGACGATGCCGATGGCCAGCGTGGCCATGAGTCCAGCTTGCGGCGCCGAGAGTTGACGACTGCCGAAGCCGAACGCGGTGTTGAGAAGATAGAGCGGCCAGTACATCACCAGACTGGCGACGACAACGGCGATCAATTCCGCAATTTGAATGCGGCGAGGCGTGCCACCCAGGATGTAGCCGACTTTGAAATCCTGCAACAACTCGCCGGCCACCGAAGAGGAAACGCAAACCACTGCGGCGACGCCGAGGACTGTGGCCACGCCTGGAGTTCCCGAGACGCCGAGTGAAACCATGAGGAGAGCTGCGATCAGCAACGTCGAAAGGGTTAGGCCAGAAACTGGATTATTGGAAGAGCCGATGAAGCCGACGAGACTGCCGGAAACTGTCGCGAAGAAAAATCCGACTACCAGCATGACAACTGCGGCCAGTATCGCGGGCCAGAGCAATCCTGAAATGTGCACATACAGAAAACACATCAAGATGAACATGAGCGCGATCAAACTAAAAACTACTTTTGAGCTCATGTATTGCTCGGTGCGCGACAACTGAGCGCGTTGCGCCGCCGTCTGGCGAAGATCGCCCAGCGCTTTGCCTATGCCGGCCGTCAGGCTCTTACCCATCTTGAACAAGGTCCAGGCCGCGCCAACCAGCATGCCGCCGACAGCGATGGGGCGCACCACAAAACGCCAAACTGCAATGGCCATGCCAGCCCAATCGTCGGGAGTGTCCGCAGGAAGATAATGTTTCAGCTGCGGTCCAAGGAAAAAAATCAGCATGGGAACCAACAATCCCCAGGCCAGAACGCCACCGGCGAACTGGATGGAGGCTAGGCGCAATCCGATGATGTAACCGACGCCAAGGTAAGCGGGGCTGACGCTGGGCGCGGCGAATGTGCTGGTTCCTCCAGCAGCGAGGATGTTCGTGCTGCCGGTTGTGCCTAAACGAACCTGACTGCGGCCCAGGCTGCCGACGGTGAAATGAATATCTTTGTCGGCCGCGAAGAGCCCGAAGCGGCCCAGGAGATAAACAACACCGCCGACGCCGATATTCCAGAAAAGATATTTCGCGGCTTGGGCTCCGCGCCGCCCGGCCTTGTGAATTTCTGCCGCAGCTACCGATTCGGGGAAGGGAAGTTCCGGATCTTCAACCATCACGCGGCGCACGAGAGAAATAAACAAAACTCCTAAAATGCTGCCAACCATCATCAGGGCGGTGGATTTCCAATATGCGTCCGCCGGCCGAAACGACGGCCATGCCTTGGAGATGACGAAGGCGGGGATAGTGAAAATTGCGCCTGCGGCCAGACCCTCGCCGATCGTGCCCGCGGTTCGGGCAATGTTCTCTTCCAGCAAAGTGCCCTTCCAGGCGCGCAGGACGGCCATTGCGATCACTGCCGCTGGATACGTCGCTGCGATGGTGATGCCGGCACGCAGGCCGAGGTAAGCGTTGGCCGCTCCCAGGACCACCGTCAGCACCAGCCCAAGAAGCATGGCGCGGAGAGTGAACTCCTTCATGTGCATGGTTTCGGGCACGAAGGGAACGTGCTTCTTAGGGCCGGGCACGTCGCTGGCGGGACTGCTCATAGGTGGAATCCTTTTTGGGCGTGGGTTGAAAACAAAAGTTTCTGTGCAGTCTGCTCAACCGTGTTGTGTAGTCGAAGCGCGACGAAACCATGCAACAGCGAACGGCGCACCTTAGCATGCGGCTAGCCCGCAAGACAAGTGCGGCGGGGGAGTTCGTGTGGGAAAAGCCGCGCTCGACTGTCCGATTGGAGCGAAGAGTCGACGGTTCGTCGCACAAACGGCGCGTCGCACAAGACGTCAGACGAGTCCGCAGCGTTCGGCAATCAGGCGCATGGCCGGCTCGCTCACCCAGGAGTGACCATGCGATCCAGGATTATAGAAGCGCTGGCCCCAGGAGAGCGGCGTCACGTCGCGATATTCAAGCATCGATTCGTCGGGAACGAAACGAAGGCGCTTGCGCAAGGAGACGCGCACGTTGGGATCCGCGCCATGATCGAGGAGAAGGCGAGCGAATGCTGCGTCCCGCTGTCGCCCACAGAGGTTGATGTTTGAGCTGATCGAGGTTGGGGCGAACGGGAAAGTGACGATCGTTAAACTTGCGAGTCGTCTTTATCGCGGGAAGGATTGGCGACTGATCAGACGATTCTTCAGACATCGACGGACCTCCTTCGTGGTCATGCCCGGTCCGCTGGAGCGGGCGAAAAGGAGGTTCGCTAGAACCTTGAATCAGTGTATATAGCTCAGGTGGACTCGGTCCTGTCCGCGGACGGGCGGCGTCCTGTACGCCGTGAGTGAGTATAACGCACGGGACAGGATCGGGAGGAAAATTCAGCAGCTAATCTGCTTTGCGCCAGCTGGCATCGCGATCATAGCGCGTCAGCCGTTTTGCGATCTCGGCGGTTCGCGGTCCCAGATCTTTTTCATAGACAATTCCATCCTGGTTCACAACGAAGGTCATGACCCCCGAGGAGCGATATTCCGCTGGATAAGCGACGAAAGCAAAACCGCGTGTCATCTTTCCGTCGACCACATAGCTGTGACTTCGGCCTTCACCCTTCAGGATTTCAAAATAGTAACCTTCGAAGGGCTGATGTTCCTTACCGCCATTGCCTTGGCCCGCAGCGGCAGCAACCAAGGGGCCGATAGGGCTGGCGGGTTCGCCCTGCGACGCCTGCCAGTAAAGCCCGTTGTGTTTGCCTGGATCGCTGTAAAGCTTCTGCGCGTACTGGTTTTTGTCGCCGTCGTGCGCTTCAGCGTAATATTCTTTTTCTGCGTCGACTAACTCCCGGCAAACCTGGATTGCCGCAAGTTCATTCTTGCCAATTCTGCGATAAAGAATTTCTTCTTTTCCCGCCGTGGTATCGAAGTACCATTTATCGGCTTTCTGTACCAGTGGAATGGGCGTCGGCCAGTTTTCAGCACCAATGTAGAGAGTGGTGGTGCCATCGGGTTCTGTTATCAGGCGATGCATCTGGCGGTATTTTTGTATGAACTCACTTCTATCGTTCTTGTCTTCCGCATCGTCGCCTGACGAGATAATGTCTTTCGCATTCGGACCTAAGATTTTCAGTAATGCCGCCTGATCATTCTTCTTGATGGCAACGACCAGAGCATCGGTCGCTTCCGGGGCGGAAGGGAACGTTTGTTGCCCAGGCTGGACGTCAGTAGGCTTTCGAGTCACAGGTTCCTGACCATTTGTCATCTGGCCTGCTCGTGCCTGTCCCGACTTTTCGGGGGCCGATTGCCCCGCCGCCAAGCCGGAAAAAAACCCCAATGCCGCGAGGGCGCTAACGGATACCACGGTGTGAATGCCACGAGTCTTGCTGAAACGAATCATGTCGTCCTTCACTTTCTCGTCTTGTTCAGAACGTGCTGTGGTATTAGCGGATTTTTGAGAGCACGGCCGGGTTAATGCCGGCCTCCTCCGTGGCCGCCCCCACCGTGGAAGCCGCCGCCGCCATGAAAGCCACCGCCGCCGAAGCTAGCTCTGCCACGGGAAGAATAGCCGCGTGCTTCGCCGCCGCGACTGATTCCACCAAAGGCTCCGCCTCGAGCGGGAGCGCGATAAGCGCCGCCCCGGCCCGGAGCACCAAAACCGCGAGCGGCGCGGTCACCTCGACCGTAGGGCGCAAAGCCACGGTAGTTGCCACGGAAGTAGGCGTTGCGGTCATAAAACGCGCGGCTGTGGAATCCATATCGACCGCCACCATACATTAGGCCACGACCGCCCCAATCCATGCCCCAGCCATGCCAGCCCCAGCCGAATCCGAAGAAGGGACCGATTCCGAATCCCATTCCGAAAGACATATACGGGCCTCCGACGCCCCACCAGGGGTAGAAGCCAGGCCACAGGCCAACCGGATAGCCATAAATTAGGTCGGGGTCGTATTCAGGGACGTACACAACGTCTGGATTCGCCGGTTGAATAACTACGTCCGGTCCCTGATTGCTCACAGTCTGCTGCGGTGTGTTTTGCAAATGGCCGGCTTCTTCCGCTTTCTTGCGCATGGTCTGAACCGCCGCCATGACATCGGCTTGCTGGTTGTAATTGGCGTCGCCGAGTTCTGAGGTCCACGAAAGATCTTTATCCATGTTCGCCAACACGGAAGGGAATTGGCAAAGAGCCTTGACGCTTGGATCCCAATCCTGCTGGTTGACCGCGTCGCCCAATTCTTTTCCCTTCAAGTTCGGATTCTGTTGGATAAACCGTTGTGCCTCGACGATCTGCGTGGGATAAGCCGAGGCGGCAAGAATCTGCGCCAGCAGCGCGTCAGGATACAGCGCAATGGGCGCGACCAACTGCTGCAATTGTTCCGGACTCAAAATGGCCGAGTGCGCCCGCGGCGGACCGGCTGGGGAAGCCTGGTCGGGTCCACCCTGGTCTGGCGCTGGCCCCTGATCCTGCGGCTGATCTTGCGGAGGGGGGCCGGGGTCCTGCTGCTGATCCTGTTGCGCGTAGGCCGACAACGACCCCATGCTCATGGTTGTTGCAAGAATAACGGTAACCGCGCTGGTAAAAATCCTGTTGAATAATCTCAATCTCACAATGAACCTCCAGTTCGTGCGCCGGGGTCAAGATGCGGGTTACTTGAGTGGTCGCGGACTATAAGTGATGCGAATTTTACTACAAAGTTTGTGTGCAAACCGACCTCGCTCCACACTATCAACTCAGCTCTTACCGCCTGCCCTTGCGATGCTGCTCTCTTCAGTAATTAGATGCGTCAGTAATTAGATGCGAAACAGAAGCATCTAGATGGGCCGTCAGGCAACCAGCGTGTTCGCGCATGTTTGGGCGCTCATGTATACCAACACATTTCGCGGCCAATAGTTTCGCGGACGAGACGCAGGCAGGAGAGGTCCAGGCGGACCGGGCAGAATGACTTAGGTGGCTTTCAGCCCCCGCGAATGTTTTGCGGTGAAGATTCGAGTTCGAACGTATTTACGAAGAATCTGTCTACGAGCCTGGTGATAGGTGATCGATACGAGGAGGGGCCGGGTTCGCCGCTGGCGGCACGAGTTGCGATGTGGATGAGGAATAACGCTTGGACACCACCATGCGAACACTGAAAACACCGCCTGACTTCGACTGGAGGGAATACTGGCCGACAGCCAGACAGCGGAGAACCAGTTCGCGAAAGATCAGATGCCGCGCCGGATTTGCGGGGTTGGCGGCTTGTGGAAAAGGGCGATCTCTTCTTCAGGGAGGCAATTGGGCGTGGTACAATCCTCGGGCTTTTGGCTAGCCGCCGCTTCCTGCGTATTGTCGCGATATTAAAACCCTGCCGGAGGTACTCCATGATCTGTCGTTTCCTCGCGCTGCAACGCTTGGCTTTTTTCTCTCTTATCGGCCTAATGGCAGTTTCGATCCCATGCGCAAACGCGCAACAGTCGACGCCGAACCATCTTTTAAAACGCGTAGTCGGCGACTACGGATATTGGAGCAAGTATCAGACTCCGGCCTACGGTGCAGGGCAGATCCCGTACCGTCAACTCACGCACATCAACCACTCCGGGGTTTCGTTCGATGCGAGCGGCACTCTCTCAGTGCCCACTGGACCCGGCAACGAATTCATTGAGCCCGAACTAAACCGTCGCGCTCACGCCGCAGGCGTCAAGGTCCTGCTCCTGCTGGGCGGGGACTTCAATGGGCTTGAGGCCAGCGGTGAGGTGCAGACTCTGGTCGACAACATTGCTGCGTTTGAAAGGCAGTACGGGTACGACGGCGTCGATATGGACTGGGAATATCCGGAAACGAACGCAGATGGCAGCTTTTTTGTGGAGCTGATGAAGAAGCTGCGGAAATCAAACCCTAGCTACGTCCTTTCAATCGATGCGGCGCCTTGGGGTGGTTCTCCTTACGACCTGAAACACCTGCAGCTTTGGGTCGACTACGTGAACATTATGATGTATGACTGTGCCGGCCCCTGGACGGCTCATGGCCAACTCAATTCACCCATTTTCTGGGACCCGAACAATCCGGCGCCCTATGAATGTCAGCCCGGCGGCAGCGTCAACGACGCCGCAAACATTTTTCTGAAGTCGGTTCCCGCCGTGCAACTCAACATGGGCACGCCCTTCTATGGCTACTATTACACCAACATCAACCAGCTTTTTGGATTGTGTCCGAATGCGGCTTACACTGCAGATGGGGAATGCGACGACACCGTGCTGACGGTCAATTATGGTCCGAACGTGAAACCGATCATCAACCGAGATGGCTGGCGGACCTATTACGATCCTATCGCGTTGGTTCCTTACATGCTGAAGATTGACGGGAGAGATGGGTATATCACCTACGATGATCCGGTCTCGACCTATTTGCGGGTGTCGTATTCCGATTGGGATCGAGGCATGGGCGGCACTTTTATGTGGTCGCTCGACGCCGATTATGACGGACACTCGCAAGACTTGATGGATGCTATGTATAGCGCCTCGCTTGGCGGAGGGAAATAAGAGGGAGTTAGGAAATACAGGCGCCGACAGGTGGTGCGGGTCCCGATCCGACTCAACGGCCAAAGGCAAATAGTTTGCCGAGAACGATCAGGTACGCTCCAATGGCAACGATGCCGTTGACGCGAATGGCGCGATGTGTGGCGCGCCAGGGAAACATCAACATGCGAAAGACCGGCATCAGTTGATCGGGCCAGATCAGTCCAGCGACGCCGAATATAAAATTCAGCAGAGGAATCACGCAAAATATCAAGTTATCCATTTAGCTGTGGCCTACTCGAATGGGGATGAGACTGCCCTAAATATGAGCCTCCATTAAAAACGGGACTGAGACTTGAAAGGAAGTTACGAGGGTAACTGTGTGTTCACTTAATTAACGCCGCGACACCCAACTGAGCGGCGTTCTGATCGACCTCAGATAGAAGACGCATGAGGGACTTGAAGAAGCGGGAGCGAAACGCCATCGAAGCCGTCGCCAGACGGTTCTCGGCGACATGGGAAAAGGGTAAGGGTAATGATCCGTCCGGACGCTGTCCCTCTACATCTGTGCAGCGTAGAGCTTTCTCAGCAGCGCGGTACTGGCGCTTGCAGCTCAGCATTCGCCGGCGTCTATATGATGGTGGCTGGAAAACGGGTCGCGGTTGATATAGCAACCCTCAAACGGCGCGGCACTGGCGAACGTGACAGCGGCAAGCCTGGTCTCGCCAAACCTGGCCAAGGCAAACCTAGTTTGAGATTCGACAAGGTTGCCACCCGGCTCATTGAGCGTCTGCGATCCACCTTTGGCGAAACGGTGCCGGACGGCGTGACGGTTCTGGTGACCGTCACCGCTCCCATCTGTTTGCCATTGAAAACCGCTGCCTCGCTGGAAGACAAAATACGCACTCTTCTCGGGCGGCGATCGCCGGATCGAGATGAGAAAGATACGATTCACGGGAATCGTGTCCAGATCCGAATTTTGAGGGAAGGATCGGAGCGAGCGCCGAAAATGATTGGGTTCGTGCACAACTCCGATTCAGACCCACTTATGCTTTTGAACATGACACGTGAGTTGCTTGAGCTAATCGTTGTCGAGGCTGGCAGGAGGGCGCCGAGACTTGAGGGTGATCGATGGCTCGTTGTGATAAGCGCCGGAGAAAGTTCGTGCCTAGAGGCATATTGCTATATCTATTCGCAGTTGCGCATTCCGACCGACTTTAACAAGATTCTTATGGTGTTTGGTGATGGGCGTGTCTGGACGTTGATGGGATGAAGCTAGTTGCGCGCTGTCGAGCGGTATGTAGGGATCGACTTCAAAAATCGAAATTTGGTCCAATTAAACAACGGGGATTGGCCCAATTCAAAAAGATCCGGTGCCATCCCAAGATGGTAATGCCTCAGTTCAGAGTGCGGCATTACCCCCCGTTCGGGGTTTGACCCTGCTTACCTGACGTGTTATAAACGGCTGTTTTGTGCTGGGATGGCAGGATCAGGGTCTTACTTCTCCTGTCGACTTTTCAGGTTGATCCTTTTCAAGTTAATCCCAGGCTCGAAACCCGACGCGGCCAAGCTCAACACTCCTTCTGGTCTTGCGGTGGAAGCGTGTTCGGAATTCCGGAGACATTCTTTGAGGCTCGTGGCTCCATTGCGTTACCGGGTGCGAGTTTCGATACTGCTTTCGGAAGGCAGTGCCTAAACACGTTTGTAATCCTTAAACCGTTATCTTTCGGAGGCTTTATTTATGCGCATCTGGCTTGCTACTGCTGCGTTTTCCGCACGGCGCCTGAGCACGAAAATTTCCGCCATGTTCGCACTACTCATAGTGAGCACGGCGGCTGCTTTTGGTCAGCCTGCGGGCGAATCTGTGGGCGGCGAAGCTTCATTAAGGCTGCCCGATTTATCTCAAGTGAGCTTTTTCAATGGCGCCATTGATGGCCATAAGCTGCTGTTGATCGGAATCCTGTTCTGCCTGTTCGGGCTCGGTTTTGGCATGGCAATTTTCATGCGGCTGAAGAACCTGCCGGTGCATCGCGCCATGCGCGAGATCTCGGAGCTGATTTACGAGACCTGCAAAACATATCTGGTAACGCAAGGTAAGTTCATCCTGTTGTTGTGGGCATTTATCGCAGTCATTATTGCGGCCTATTTCGGATGGCTTTCGCCGGTGCCGGGAAAGTCGGTAGGACTGACGCTTCCTATTATTCTTGCGTTCAGCCTGGTCGGGATCGCGGGCAGTTACGGTGTGGCGTGGTTCGGCATTCGCGTGAACACGTTTGCCAACTCGCGGACGGCATTCGCTTCGCTGCCCGGCAAACCGTATCCGGTGTATCAGATTCCGCTTGAGGCCGGCATGAGCATCGGCATGATGCTGATCAGCGTGGAACTGCTGATCATGCTGTTTATTTTGCTGTTCATCCCGGGCGATTATGCGGGACCGTGCTTCATCGGCTTCGCGATTGGCGAATCGCTGGGCGCGGCGGCGCTGCGAATTGCGGGCGGCATCTTCACCAAGATCGCCGACATCGGGTCGGATCTGATGAAGATTGTTTTCAAGATCAAAGAAGATGACGCGCGAAATCCTGGCGTGATTGCCGACTGCACCGGGGACAACGCCGGTGATTCCGTTGGCCCCTCGGCCGACGGTTTCGAAACTTACGGGGTGACCGGCGTCGCGCTGATAGCTTTCATTCTGCTGGGCGTGAAGGATCCCAGCGTCCAGGTGCAGTTGCTGGTATGGATTTTCGTGATGCGCGTGATGATGCTCATATCGAGCTCGCTCTCTTATTTCCTGAACAGCGTGATTGCCAAGGCGAAATACGGCTCCGCTGCGGAGATGAATTTTGAGGCGCCGCTGACTTCGCTGGTATGGATCACGTCGATCGTCTCGATCGCATTAACGTATGTGGTCTCCTACTACATCATCCCGCATCTTGGCAGCGATGGCTCGCAGTGGTGGAAGCTGGCGACGATTATTTCGTGCGGCACTCTGGCCGGCGCGGTGATTCCGGAACTGGTGAAGGTGTTCACGTCGACGGGGTCGCGGCATGTGAGGGAAGTCGTGATTTCGGCGCAGGAAGGTGGAGCGTCGCTCGGCATCCTTTCGGGATTTGTGGCGGGAAATTTCTCCGCCTACTATCTGGGTCTGGCCATGATGTTTCTGATGGCGCTGGCTTATTACATGAGCACCATGGGCCTGGCGATGGCCGCGGGAATGCTGGCTCCCGCGGTCTTCGCGTTCGGATTGGTGGCGTTCGGATTCCTGGGCATGGGGCCGGTGACAATCGCCGTCGATTCTTATGGTCCTGTGACCGACAATGCGCAATCGGTGTACGAGCTTTCGTTGATCGAGGCGGTGCCAAACGTCGAGAGTGAGATTAAGAAAGACTTCAACATGACCGTGGACTTCGAGCGCGCCAAGCACTTGCTCGAAGAGAATGACGGCGCGGGAAATACGTTCAAGGCGACGGCGAAGCCGGTGCTGATTGGCACGGCGGTGGTAGGCGCGACGACCATGATTTTCTCCATCATCATGGCGCTGACCAATGGGTTGACCGATACGGAAAATGTGGCCAAACTGTCGCTGCTCAACGCGCCATTTTTCCTGGGGCTGATCACGGGCGGGGCGATGATCTACTGGTTTACAGGCGCGTCTACGCAGGCCGTGACCACGGGTGCGTACCGGGCGGTTGAATTTATCAAGGCCAATATCAAACTCGAAGGCGTGGAGAAGGCTTCGGTTTCCGATAGCAAGAAAGTGGTTGCGATCTGCACCAAGTATGCGCAGAAGGGAATGTTGAACATTTTTATCGCGGTGTTTTTCGGGACGCTGGCGTTTGCCTTTGTCGATCCCTTCTTTTTCGTGGGTTACCTGATCTCGATTGCCATCTTCGGTCTATACCAGGCGATTTTTATGGCCAATGCGGGTGCAGCCTGGGACAACGCCAAGAAGATTGTCGAAGTGGAGATGAAGCAGAAGGGCACGCCACTGCACGATGCTACGGTGATTGGCGATACGGTGGGCGATCCGTTTAAGGATACGTCATCGGTGGCGCTGAATCCGGTCATTAAGTTTACGACGCTGTTCGGATTGCTGGCGGTGGAATTGGCCGTAAAGCTCTCGTTCGAACAAGGCACGACATTAACGCGAGTGCTGGCGCTGGCGTTCTTCGTGGTGTCATTCGTCTTCGTCTATCGTTCTTTCTACGGCATGCGGATCAAGGCAGGCACGTAAGTAGCGCGGCAAGATAATCATC
>Ga0182024_10001763_pt1 | contig 54975 bp, 36 predicted proteins | sample P32metaG_FD_120480 | JGI IMG/M metagenome (GOLD analysis project Ga0182024, IMG submission 120480) | Permafrost microbial communities from Stordalen Mire, Sweden - P3-2 metaG (Illumina Assembly) | ecosystem: Environmental > Terrestrial > Soil > Wetlands > Permafrost | place: Sweden: Stordalen...
CCGATGACGGCCAACAACAATAAGGTTATGCCGCTTAACGCTACTTTTCCTCCGAAACTTTGATGTGTGGTATCCAACTTGCGGATGAACTTCTTCACGAGTATGTCGTAGTTGGCCGTATCTGACTTCTGGTTCCGCGAAGTTTCTTTTTCCGGTTTTGACGACACCGGAGGATGGCTGACTGTTTTACCCGATTGCGCAGTCAACTCCCTTTCGACAGAATTCACGACATAGCCGGTAACCTGAGGCGAGAGTATGCGAAAATAGTTGGAAAGAACAACGAAAAGCATCCCAAGCAAAAGCCTCCACTTATATTTCCAGAAATATTTGTTGACTGCCTTTAAATACTTCAAATCCCCGGTTTTACTAAACCGTAAATTTACATGAATGCAGGCATATTTCTGAAAGTCCGTGGAGGCTTGCAGGTTTAAGAATCACTAGATAACTTCTTGTTCCTTCAGACCTTCCGGTGTAGACAGCAGCAAAGTTCCCTGCAGATATTTTTCTGCATGCTGACTTGCATCCAAACCCTCTTCTTCTTCTGCCTGCGATACACGCAATGGCAGGATGTAATTAATAAATCTGAATATTCCGTAAGACATGAAAAAGCTGAACGGAACGACGATCAATAAAGCTTTAACCTGAATCAAGAAAAATGAAAAATTCCCATAAAACCAGCCATTCGCGCCAGCGGCATTTACTGCTTTTGTAGCAAAGATTCCAGTCATCAGCATACCGACCATCCCTCCAATACCGTGGCATGGGAAAACATCCAGTGTATCATCAAGCTTCGTCTTGGAGCGGTAATACACGGCAGTATTTGAAATAACGGCTGCGACCACGCCGATAAAGATGCTCTGCGGAATCGCAACAAATCCTGCCGCAGGTGTTATGGCAACCAGTCCGACCACTGCACCAATGCAGAACCCGAGAACAGAGGGTTTTTTTCCTTTTAATACATCAAAGAACATCCAGGAAAGTCCGGCCGCCGCTGCTGCTGTATTCGTTGTACCAAATGCTGAAACGGAAAGGCTGCTTGCTGCTCCGGCTGAACCCGCATTAAATCCGAACCAGCCAAACCACAACAACCCTGTTCCAATCAATACGTATGGAATATTTGCCGGCGGTATTTCCTTATGCTGAATATGACTTCTTCTCTGTTTAAGCACCATCGCTCCGGCAAGGGCAGCACAACCTGCGGAGATATGAACCACCGTTCCTCCTGCAAAATCCAGGGCCCCCATCTTGGCAAGTATGCCATCGGGATGCCAGCTCCAGTGCGCCAGTGGCGCATAGACCAGAAGCGCAAAAAGCACAATGAACAGGACATAAGAAGCAAAACGAATCCTTTCTGCAACTGCACCCACAACAAGACCAGGAGTAATGATTGCGAACATCAATTGAAATAAAGCAAATAGGGTTAGGGGAATGGTAGGCATCAGGGCCCAGGGCTGCCCTGAATTAACACCCTTAAAAAATAGATGGGTTGCCGGATTTCCGATCAATCCATGAACGCTCTCCCCAAAACAAAGACTGTATCCGACGATTACCCAGAGAACACTGACAATGCCGGCTGCAATCAGACTCTTGATCATGGTTGAGATCACATTCTTCCGGTGAACCATGCCTCCGTAGAAAAAGGCCAGTCCTGGCGTCATCAGAAAAACCAGGGCTGTTGCCACGAGCATCCAGGCAGTATCGGCACCATTATACTTGCCCAAATCAAAATTAACCAGGGAGGGCCGGAACATGGCAGCCAGGGAAACAAGGACAAGGACAATGAACGGCAACGCAGATTTTAGCGTGATTTTCTTCATTTTGAAGAGAATTGGAAGGCTAGGTGAAAAAAAAGTATCGTTAACACATCGTTAGCCGACGCAAAATAAAATAATTTGTATAATAAGACATATATATTTTTTTGTTATCTGTATGAAATTAAGGATTTATAAGCTTCCTTAGTCAGAGGATTTTTTAGGTTATAGCATTTTGTTGCCTCTTCTTTACCACCTACGCTTGTTTTCCCTAACAGTTGGAAAATATTCATGCATTCAACCATTTTAAATTTTTACTTTTTAATTTTTACTTTTTACTTTGAATCCGGTTTGCCCTCACCCATTTCTCTTTTCATTGCCGCTATGATAAAATTTTTTTCTCTTTTTCTGGCTACCCTGGCTTGCTTTCAATGCGTGGCCCAATCTGTGGATTCTACTCATATTTTGTTCGATGACCAATGGAGGTTTTTCAAAGGCGGCGTAGAAAGAGGCCAGACGGTTACGGTGGATGATTCGCATTGGAGAACTGTGGATCTGCCACACGACTGGAGCATAGAGGATATCGGTTCTACTCAATCTCCCTTTGATTCAAATGCCATCAGTCAGGTTGGCGGAGGTTTTACTGTTGGCGGAACCGGCTGGTACCGAAAAAGCTTTTTCATTCCTTCAATACTTCAAGGCAAAAAAATTCATATTTTATTTGAAGGCATATATATGAATGCCGATGTCTGGCTAAATGGCGAGCATCTTGGAAATCACCCTTACGGATATACCAGTTTCTCGTATGATCTTACACCGCTTATCAAATTCGGAGAGAAAAATATGCTGGCGGTCCAGGTTAAGAATGAAGGACAAAACAGCCGCTGGTATTCGGGATCGGGAATCAACCGGCACGTTTGGATTCAATTTCTTTCGCCGGTTCATTTTGTAGAGTGGGGAACACAGGCAAGAACCACTGGAGTTTCATCCTCTGCGGCGATCGTCCACACATATACGGCTGTAGAAAATAACGCTACAACCCCTCAGTCCGTTCAGTTATTGTCCACCATTCTCGATCCTCATGGAAAAGAAACTGCGAGGTGGAAAAGAGAAATTCAGGTTGGTCCGGGAACTGTATATACGGACACCCAAATAATTCAAATCGACCGGCCGCAGTGGTGGTCAACGGACCAGCCCTTACTCTATTCACTGCATACGCAAATCGTTCAGCAGCAGGAAACACTTCAAAAACAGGAAACGACTTTCGGAATCCGCAGTATCCATTTTGACGCGGAAACAGGATTTTTGCTGAATGGTAAGCCAATGAAACTAAAAGGTGGTTGCTATCATAACGATAATGGCCCCCTGGGTTCCAGATCCTATGACCGCGCGGAAGAACGGCGGGTGGAACTAATGAAGGCCAGTGGTTTTAATGCGATCCGGTGTTCTCACAATCCTCCCCCACCGGCATTTCTGAATGCATGCGACCGGTTAGGAATGTTGGTGGTTGACGAAGCTTTTGATATGTGGGAGGATCCGAAAACGCCTTACGATTATCATTTGTATTTTGACTCGTGGTGGAAGAAAGATATTGAAAGCATGGTGCTCCGGGATTTGAATCATCCTTCTATAATTATGTGGAGCATCGGAAATGAAATTCCCAACCGCCAAAAGCCGGAAGTAGTGCGCCTCGCCCATGCGCTGGCCGCCTATATCGGGTCGTTGGACAATAGCCGGCCCGTAACATCCGCAGTGAATGATGTTAAAGAGGACAAGGATCCGTTTTTTGCAGCGCTGGATATTGCCGGATATAATTATGCCGACACCAGCTATGAACCGGACCATCGCCGAAAACCTCAGCGCGTTATGATGGGGACAGAATCCTACGCCCTCGAAGCCTTTGATTGTTGGATGCCCGTTGTAGATCATCCTTACGTGATCGGCGATTTTATCTGGACAGGCTTTGACTATATCGGCGAAGCCAGCATTGGCTGGAAAGGATACATGCAGGAAAAAAGTTTTTTTCCCTGGAACCTGGCTTATTGCGGAGACATTGATATCTGCGGCTGGAAGCGCCCGCAATCTTATTACCGGGACGTGTTGTGGAGTTCCGGTAGGCTTTCTTTATTTGTGCACCCGCCGGAACCTTCCTTTGAAATGAACCCACGCATTGAACCCTGGAGTAAATGGAATTGGGAAGACGTGGTGGCTGACTGGAACTGGAAGGGATCCGAAAATAAGCCGCTAAAAGTAGATGTTTATTCTTCCTGCGACGAAGTGGAATTATTGCTGAATGGAAAATCACTGGGAAGAAAAGCGACTAACAGAAGCACAAAATTTCGTACTTCATGGGAGGTTCCCTGGCAGGCCGGCGAATTGAAAGCCATTGGTTTCAAAAACAAAAAACAATTACAGCAAACAGTGCTGGTGAGTGCCGGGGAACCGGTCCAAATGGTTTTGGCGCCTGACAGAACTGAGATTCAGGCTGCCGGGCAGGACCTTTGTTATGTTACAATTGAAGTTCAGGACAAGGATCATCACCTGAATCCAAAAGCTGACAACCTCATACATTTTACTTTAGAAGGACCAGCCACTATTGCAGGTGTTGGAAACGCAAATCCAATGAGCCTTGAAAGCTACCAGTTGCCGAAGAGAAACGCCTGGCGGGGAAAATGCATGGTCATTTTAAAATCAACGGGGCAAGCAGGAGATATTGTACTGCATGCAACCGCTGAAGGCATGCCGGAGGCGACGGTGAATATCAGGGCAAAAGCGGAGTAACTAAATATTTCCTTTCTTTAACTCTTCCACTGCATGATTGGCGGCCCTGGCAGTGAAAGCCATAAAAGTTATTGAAGGATTCTGGGTGCTCGTGGAAACCATGGCTGCACCATCCGTTACAAAAACATTCGGGCAATGGTGGAATTGATTCCATTTATTTAACAGCGAAGTTTTGGGATCCGTGCCCATCCTGCATCCGCCCATCTCATGGATATCGAGCCCGGGTGCCTGCTTGCTGTCGCGGGTTTGCACATTTTTGCAACCACCCACAGTAAGCATTTCCGAAGTTTGGTTCAGGAAATCCTTTAATGATTTTTCATCATTTTCATCATAGTCGACAGAAACAACCAGTTCAGGAATTCCCCAGGGATCCTTTTGATCTGTGCTCAGACGAACGTGATTGTTTTGCTTTGGAATCGTTTCACCCTGCATCATGGCAAATACAAACCACGGTCCTGCTTCGGTGAGTGCTTCTTTAAATTCAGCCCCGAGTTCCGGTTGGGTGCTGGAAAGATTTCCCGTTCCCCTGCCCGCGCTGAAATGGACCATATACCCGCGAAGAAAATCCATTTCCTGCTTTTTCACATTTCTGAAATTGGGCATCATGGGTTGGGTAGGACGCCGGCCATAATAATATTGGTCCATGGGTCCGTCAAAGGAGGCGCTTACTGTGCCCCTGTAATTGTGGAAACACACAAATCTGCCAAGCAACCCATTATCATTTCCGAGGCCCTGCGGAAAACGTGAAGAGGTTGAGTTTAATAAGATGAGGTTGGAATTCAAACATGCAGCGTTTACAAAAATAACTTTTGCGTAATAGGTGCTTTCCTGTTTGGTATGTGCATCGATCACGCGCACTCCCGTTGCCTTTTGCTTCTTTTCATCATAAATAATCGAATGCACAACACTGTCTGTTCTCATGGTAAGGTTACCGGATTTTGAGGCCCAGGGAAGTGTCGTGGAATTTGAGCTGAAATACCCACCGTAAGGGCAGCCGCGTTCACACTCATTCCTGGCCTGACAAGGATTTCGTCCTTGTTCGATGTGGACGGGCTGCGGCTTGGTCAGGTGTGCACATCGTCCCTGCACGACATGACGTTCGGAATAATGATGGTTAATTTTATCCGCAATTTCTCTTTCAACACAATTCATTTCCCAGGCCGGCAGAAATTCGCCGTCGGGAAGTGTTTCCAGTCCGTCGTGATTGCCACTGATACCGGCAAATTTTTCAACGTGGGAATACCAGGGAGCCATTTCTTCATAGCTAACCGGCCATTCCACTGCAAATCCGTCGCGGCCCGGTCCCTCGAAATCAAACTTACTCCAACGTTGCGTTTGCCTGGCCCAGAGCAGGGACTTTCCGCCCACCTGGTATCCACGGATCCAATCGAATGGCTTTTCCTGTATGTACGGATGTTCTTTGTCTTTTACAAAAAAGTGCTGGGAAGCTTCACTAAAAGCATAGCACCTGCTTACGATGGGATTATTTTCCGTAACAGACAATGGCATTTGCCCCCGGTGCGGAAAGTCCCATGGGTTTTTAGTTGCCGTTGGATAATCTTTCAGGTGGACCACATTTCTGCCCCTTTCAATGACCAGGGTCTTCAGCCCGTGGTCGCAAAATTCTTTGGCCGCCCATCCCCCACTGATGCCTGATCCGATAACTATTGCGTCGAAGGTATTCTGAGCTTTGGCGCGGTTATTTAAAAGAAGGGAATCGGCAGGCATTTTATCGTTTTGAATTGAAAATATAAAAAATCTGGTCGTCTACAAGGATCTGTTTCCGAATTTTGCCTGGGCTCTTTTGAGCGCCATGCAATAGCCGAGGTGCAGACCTTCATGATTCAGCAACATTCGCAAAACATCCTGGATACTTCTGATTTCAAATCCAAGACTGGTGATTGTGAAGGGCCTGACATGCGTAAAAACGTTATTCTCCAGGTCACTATCGAGTTGGGCCAGGGTGGTTTCAGAATAATTTTTCAGGGTTTCAAATTCGGCCTTTTCCACATAAGCGACCGGCTTTGTTCCGCGCCTGTATTTTAAAAAAAAGCCTTCATCCATCAGGGGCTTCAGGTCGGCATTCAGATAACATAAAGCTTGCTGACTGGCGACTACATGACCAAGATTCCAGATCAGATTATTGCTAAATCCCGTGGGAATCGCATTTAAAGTATCCATGGATAGTCCATCGAAAACCTTTAACAATACTCTCCTGCTGGCGGCAATCAATTCAACTGATCTTTCCATTGCTCATTGTTTAAGTTAATAACGAAAAGCAGAATTTTAGGGGACCTGAAGAATGACTGCCCTCGCTTCAATGGAAAGGTATAATTTCCAGCAAAGAAAAGAAATTTTCAATAAGCAGCATTATTTTTCGCAGTTAGCTACCCGAAACGCAGCTGGGAATATGGCAATTGAAAATACCATGAAATAATTTTTTTGTAATCTTGAAATTAATCCTATCTATGCATCAGAAAAGAGCCTAAACCACAACTAACACCTGAACATGGGCCGAATTGTTTTATGCGTTGATGATGATCCGGACGATAGGGAACTGATCCGTAGCGCTGTCTTTAATGTTGATCCTTCCTACAGGATGGCGTTTGCCACAAACGGCAGTGAGGCAATAAAATATCTAGTTGACTCAATCAATTTGGAATTGCCCTGTCTGATTATACTGGACATCAATATGCCCGTCATGGATGGGAAGCAGACGATACTGGAAATAAAGAAAATCCCCGAACTCATGGAGATTCCGGTTGTGGTGTTCACCACGTCCAACCATCCGTCTGACAAGCATTTTTGCGAAATGATGGGGGTAGAAATGGTTACCAAGCCGGCCAGCCTCAAACAAATCAGCCAGGAAGCGAAAAAACTACTGCAGTATTGCGAAGATTAATTGTAAACCAGCGTTTCCCACAGGTGAATTCCCCGGCCACTACCTAGCATACCATTTGCATAAGTGAAGCATAACTCCTGCGTTATGGCTTTAAAAGAATACAATAAAAAACGGGTTTTTAACCAGACGCCTGAACCCCAGGCCGGAAAGCCCCGTGCCGGCAAATTACAGTTTGTTGTTCAGCAACATGATGCCAGCCGCCTTCATTATGATTTCAGGCTGGAGATGGATGGGGTCCTGAAAAGCTGGGCTGTTCCAAAGGGACCTTCACTGAATCCACAGGACAAACGACTGGCTATGATGGTGGAAGATCATCCATTTGATTACAAAGATTTTGAAGGGATCATCCCGGAAGGAAACTATGGTGCAGGGAGTGTGATCGTTTGGGATGAGGGCACTTACGAACCCCTGGCAAAAACAGGCAGCAAAAAAGACCAGGAAAAGGAACTGTTAAAGGAGCTTAAATCCGGATCCTTAAAATTCCGCATGCACGGCGAGAAACTGAAAGGCGAGTTTGCATTGGTGCATATAAAAAATCAGCAGAAGGGAGACAATGCCTGGCTGCTGATTAAACATAAAGATGAATATGCTTCAAATACTGACATCCTTAAAAAAACAAAATCTGTACGTTCAGGTAAGACGGTCTTTCAGATGGGAAAAGACAAACGCGCAAAGGAATGGATCTCGGACAAACCAAAAGCCCGGAAAAAACCCGCAGAAAAACCGGAAGCAAACGAAAGTGCAGACGAACCTCCGGCTGATCTTCAGGAATTATTAAAGAAAGGAAAGAAGGCAGCAATTCCCAAAAAAATAAAACCGATGCTGGCTACCCTTGTTGAAAAACCATTTGACGGAAAGGAATGGTTATTTGAAATTAAGTGGGATGGATATCGCGCCATCGCAACTGTACAGCGCGGTAAGGCAACGATCGAATCCCGGCATAATATTTCTTTTGATGAAAAATTTCTTCCGGTGAAAAATGCATTGGAAAATTGGGCTACCCAGGCGGTGGTCGATGGAGAGATCGTTGCGCTCAAGGCTGACGGGTTACCGGGTTTCCAGGAATTGCAGGGGTTTTTGAAGCAGAAGAATGCTGCGGCCCTGGCGTATTATGTATTTGATTTGTTGTGGTACCAGGGGAAAGACTATACACAGTTGCCGTTAAAGGAGAGAAAAGCCATTCTTCAGCGTGTGCTTCCCTCCGGAGACAAGATGATTAAGTATAGTGATCACGTGGAAGAAGAGGGCATTTCCTTTTTTGAGGCGGCTCTTGCCAAAGGTCTTGAAGGTGTCATGGCCAAGAAGGCCGATAGCCTGTATACAGAAAACCACCGGAGCAAGAACTGGTTGAAAATCAAGAATAATCAATTGGCTGAAGCTATTATATGCGGATTTACAAAGGGGCGCAACTCCAGAAAGTATTTCGGGGCGGTTATCCTTGGCCGCTATATCGGAAAGGAATTGAAATATATCGGGCATAGCGGTTCAGGATTTGATGAAAGAGGTCTAAAAGACCTGTCTGGTAAATTTCAATCCTTGATTACCGGGAAATGCCCGTTTACCAGGAAGCCAAAAACCAACATGCCGGCAACCTGGCTAAGGCCGGAATTGGTTTGTGAGGTAAAATATACAGAAGCCACGCAAGATGGGATCCTGCGTCACCCGATTTTTATGGGACTAAGGGAGGATAAGAGAGCGGCAGATGAAAAAAATATTGTTATAATAAAACCTCCCCGTAAGAGCAGGACAAAAATAAGAGTCGAAAGAGACCGGGCTCCATCCATGGTAAAACCCGGGAAAGAAACGACCCGCAGGCCGGTTAAAGAAAAAAGGAAAAAAGCAGATATGAGCGAAAAAGAAAATGAATTGATCGGGTCAGGTGAGAACCAGGCGGAGATAGTGATTAATAAACATCCGATCTCCCTGACCAACCTCACCAAACTCTACTGGCCCAGGGAAAAGATCAGTAAAGGAGAGATGATCAATTATTATCATGCGGTAGCGGAATTCATGATGCCTTATCTGAAAGATCGCCCCCAATCGCTAAACCGTCATCCAAACGGAATTGAGGGAGAAAGCTTTTATCACAAGAATGTGGGTGACCAGGTTCCTGACTGGATTAAGACCTACAAGTATAAAAGTGAAAGTGACGGAAAGAATAAGAAATTTCTCGTTGCCACGGATGAGGCCAGCCTGATTTATATGGCGAATATGGGTTGCATCGAGATCAATCCCTGGCATAGCCGGATTCAAAAACCTGACAATCCAGACTGGTGCGTGATCGATATTGATCCCGACAAAACAAATACCTTCAAACAGGTCATAGATGTTGCGCTTCAGATAAAAACATATCTTGATCAACTGAAGGTGACCGCATTTTGCAAGACTTCCGGATCAACGGGCATACATATTTACATACCGCTGGGAGCGAAATATTCCTTTGAGCAATCAAAGATGTTTGCGGAGTTGGTGGTTACTGCTGTTCATCAGGAAATACCGGGATTTACCAGTATTGAAAGGAGTTTGTCAAAGCGAAAAGGGAAAATCTACCTGGACTTTTTGCAAAACCGCCAGATACAAACTATCGCTTCGCCCTATTCCCTGCGTCCCAAACCCTTTGCAACCGTTTCCATGCCATTGCATTGGGAAGAATTAAAACCTCGATTGAAAACTACAGATTTCACTATTCGGAATGCCCTCGACCGGATACGACAGGAGCCGGATATTTTTAAAGGCGTGCTCGGGCCGGGAATTGCCCTGGAAAAAGTGCTTGCAGGTATGGGAAAGGGTACGGATTAATTCTATCGCTTTGGGATGCACATCCTCCCAATGAATGCGAAGCTGCACAAAATATTAGTTCGCATAATATTCACATTATGCTCTTAAAAACGGAGAAATATGTGTATCAGTTGCTTAAGTGAGGAAGAATGTTTCTGACCACATGGTTTGGTTTTGAAAAAAGATAAAGGGCCAGGGCCATAAGAAAAAAAAGGATGGATAAAATAAGAAACAGCGATTTTATCCATTTGGTGTTCCGCATACGGGCCATGTCAAGACTTGCTTTATTTACTTTTCAAAGATGGATGTGTAAAAAAGACAATAGATGGATACTCGACAAACGCCTACATTAAATCGTCAAAAAGAGGTTTTGGATTATTTATCCCAGCTTATGACCGCAGCCAGGTGACTATCATCCGGCTGTTCAAAATATATCTTCACGTGGATGGATGAGGCCAGGTCATTTGCAATATGCAGGCCCATACCGGAACTTTTGCTATTTACCCGCTTATCGGCCATTAGCTTGTTTAATTCAATTGAGTTTGACCGAGTGGTTTGATTAATAATTTTTATTTTCTGATCATTTGCTACGAGACCAATGGCGCTTCCCTCGGGACTATGCTTTATTGTATTTTGAAGGAGGTTACGGATGATGACAGACAAGAAATTCTCATCTGTGTTTTGCAGAAAATTTTGCGGTATTTCATTGTTTACCTTCAGGTTTTTGTCATCTATCTGTTGCTGCAAAAAACTCAATTCCTTTTGTACAGTTTCAGCAATATTCACGGACGTGAATTGCGGCGTAAAGTGCTGCATCTGGCTTTTACTCCACAATAAAAGATCCTCCATGGTTTCCAAGACATTTTCAGATGAAGTCTTTAATAGTTCTTCATGCCTTTTCCGCGATTGTTCGTTCAATGATTCCGGATTTTCCTTTTGCAGTCGCAGCAGCTGCACAATTCTACCAACCGGAGAACGTAAATCATGTCCTAAAATACCAAACAGTTTTGCCTTGGTTTCATTGGCCACGGCCAGTTGCTGATTCAATTCTCCCAACTGATCGTTCTTTCTGTTAAGGACCTTGTTTAGTTTTTCCTTATTGAGATAAATGAAATATAAAAGCAGTGCGATAATACCCAATGCTGCCAGGCCTATAACGAGCAATAGCCTGGTTCTTGAAGCGTTCTGTAATTCCAGTACCTCCAGCCGGTTTTCTTTGTCAAGCGAAGCAATCCGTTGTTCCTTTTGATTCGTTTGGTATCGCGTTTCCTGGTCAGCAAAATTCGTAGATAATTTTTCTTTTGTTATGGAATCGGTCTGTTCCGCATATTGCTCGTAATAAGCAACTGCTTCCTTGAGATTGCCCTTTCCTTTTTGTGCGAGGGCCATTGTTTTTAGGGCATTTGAATAAAGTTCCCTGTTTAATTGTTTTGCAATGGGTATAGATTGGTTCAGCAAGGCAATCGCCTGGTCGAATTTCCCGGTTTCTTCATCATATCTCCCGTTGATCAGCTGGGCCTGGAACAATAAAAGCGGGGATTTTACGCTGGCGGCAATCGTGTCTCCTTTATTTATATATGGCAGCGCCCGGCTATACTGGTGGTGATCCAAATAATAGATGGCGATGTTCAGATCGGAGGAAACAATTTCAGAAGGGAAAATGGGATTATTTTTTGTTTGCTCATTGAGCTCGTTGTCGTAATAGAGTGCGGAATCAATGTTTCCTGATGTAGTAAATGCCTCAACAAAGGAACTCAGAAGCCTGTTGCCAACATTGGGGGATACCGATGCGAACCTTTCTGCCTGCCTGAGCATGCCCAGACTTTTATCCACCATCTGCGTATTCAGATATAGTTTGGAAAGCATATCGCACTGGATGGCATAGTCGAATTTCTTTTTTTGATCCTTTGTGGTATCAACTTCTTTCTCCCGCAACTCCAAACTCTTTATGAAATAATCCTGTGCTGTACTGTAATAAGATACAAACTGGTAATAGCTACCAAGCGCATAGTAACTATCCTTTAAAATGCTTTTATTGTGGGTTGTATCAACGATGGATTGTAAGATGTTTTTACACTCTTCTGCTTTTTCCCTTTGCTGTAACTGAAAATTGACAGGGATAAGAGCTGCGCAGGCCTTGGTGATCTGCGTGACAAGATGCGCTTCCTGCGCAGCATGCAGACTTTGATAAAAATAGAACTGGGCACTGTCGAATTTAGTCTGGTAATAATTTCCAATTGCTGCATAGTAATAAAACCTGGACCGGTCTTCCAGGTCACTGGAACTTACAATTGACAGTCCCTTGATCGCAGCTTGCTGCAAATGAATATAATTATCCTTTATCCCGTGTTGATTTATCCTTAAGGTATCGCAATAGTTCATCCAGACATTTATCTTTTCCTTTTCTGTTTTATACCTGGACAAATCAGGTTCCTGGGCTTTTGAAATGAAATTGAGGAACAACAAACCCAAAAGCAGCAACAGAAGATTGCGCATACCGGCCTTTATTAAATTTTAGTAATAGTCAGGTTCAAAGGATCAGGTGAAGAAAGGCTTCAAAGCATTCTTGTATAATTTGCCGATTGGTAACACCTGGGACTGGATACTGATCTTGCCTTTTTCCACGATATCCACTTTTTTGCAGTTTACCGCATAGCTGCGATGGATCCGAACAAAAAGGCCGGCCGGCAATTTATCCATGATGCCGGTAAGCGTGGTTAAGACCAGGTACTGGTTTGTAGCCGTCTTAATTCTTGTATAATCTTTCATGGCTTCGAGATACGTGATGTCATGAACAGATAATTTGTATTTATCATGACCTTGTTTAATCATAATAAAACCGGATTCCTGTTCTTCATCAAACGCGAATGCTTTGGTGCGCATCCGGCAAAAATCTTCCAACCTGTGGGCACACCGGGCAAATCGCTCCGCGGAAATGGGTTTGAGCAAATAATCAAACGCATCCAGCTCGTAACTTTCAATGGCAAATTCCGGATGGGAGGTTATCAGGACCGAAAGCATTCCAGCCTTATTCTTGGATCTCATCAAATCGATCCCGCTCATGTCCGGCATTTCAATATCAAGAAAAATAATATCAGGCTGAAACCGGTCAATTATCTCAAATGCTTCAACCGGATGGGAGCAGGAAGCAATCTTTTGAAGAAATGGGAACTTTTTCGCTTCTGATTCAATGGCGATCCGGTCAATCTCCTCATCATCGAGTATCAAATATCTTAGTGGAGCATTTAGCATGGTTAGCCAAGGTTTATACCTACTAAGCTACATAAAAATATGTTCCCCTGAAATGCGGTATTAAGGATCCATTTTACCCATGTTAGCGGCGACAAATTAAACCATCCTGTGGCATAATCGATTCAACTTCCGGTTCAGCAAAGCCTCAATTGCCCTAAATTTGAAAGCATGAACGTGGAAGCGGAGAAATATCTCCAGCATTATACCGGACTATGGCAATTAATTCCCGATGAGGATTTTTTTTATACCCATTCAGGCTTATTGCAGCCGGTAATATTTGAAGGAAAAAAGGCTATAATCAAGATTTCAAAGCGCAAACAAGAAGACCGGGCTGCAAAGCTGATGTTGTGGTGGCAAGGAAATGGTGCCGCAAAGGTTTTGAAATACGAAGAACCGGCTTTATTGATGGAGCGCGCTATGGGTGATTTGTCTCTTTCCGATATGGCAGCAAATGGAGCGGATGATGAGGCCAGTATCATTCTTTCCAAGGTTGCGGAAAAACTTCATTCACATGAAATGAAGAATTTGCCTGAGCTCATACCGCTGAGTTTGTGGCTGAAAGATCTCGGATCTGCAGCAGGGGCTAATGGCGATTTAATCAAGGAATGCTCCAGAATCTCACAGGAATTGCTCCTTGCATCTACAGAATCCGTGGTATTGCACGGAGATATTCATCATAAAAACATACTCCATTCTCAAGTGCATGGTTGGGTAGCTATAGATCCCAAAGGCTTACTGGGCGACCGCGCATTCGATTATGCAAATATCTTTTGCAATCCAGACAAGCAAACAGCGCTTGCTCCGGGCCGTTTGGCCAGACAGATAAAAATAGTTTCTGAAGCAGCAGCGCTTGATGCAGGCAGACTCTTAAAGTGGGTCATTACCTGGGCTGCCTGTTCCGCAATCTGGTCAATGCATGATGGCCAGGATCCTGAGCCGGCTTTGGGTGTGGCCCAACTTGCAATGAATGAGTTGAAAAAATAATTTAGAGTATGTGGAAATACACAGGCGCATTCGTGCTTTTTGAACCCACAGTAACTTCAAGATAAAATGGACTGGATCCACCGCCCAGAGGATAACCCCCATAGTCAGGAAAAGTTACCTGGATGGTATTGATGTTCCAGGAAATAACAGTAGGATCCGGGCTCATGTACTCTTTATTTTGACCCTGATCATAATAAAATGCCCTGACAGAACTGGGCACGGAGAGGTCGCCAAAAAGAATTCCCATTATACTTGCATTTTCATTTAAGGAAACCGTATCCGGATTTACTGAATTAATTTGAGGATAAAATAAAAAGGAATAAATATTACTGTTTATGTTGTTAACTGTTACAGTCACAGCAGCCGGATTGGAAAGATCATTAGCAGGCGTGTAGGTTGGTTTGATGAGTGTTTCCTGACCATTGCCGTTATCTGAGAAAATGAAACCGGGCACAACCTTACCGCCAATCATTACGACGGATACTGCAGGATCAAAATGCTGGCCGTCAATAGCAAATACGCCATTGTAGACGACATTGGTGATTACAGGCACTGGTCCCAGATATGTAAATACCGGCCCTGCAACCTGTTCATTTCGCACGGCAACACTAATATTTCCAGTGCTGGCTCCGGAAGGTGCAACGACTTGCATCGTCGTATCAGTAGTTTGATTCACGGTGGCAATTGTTCCGTTGAATCTGACTGTATCCTCCGTTAAGATAAGACTGAATCCTTTTCCTTTTAATGTAACCAGGGTATTGGCGTTTCCGCTGTCCGGACTTATGGAAAAAACTGCCATCGCGTCTTCGGATAATGTTGTATTGGTCTTCCTGCATAAGCAGCATAAGAACGGAATCAGCAAGATCAGCAAACCCGCTTTTATGGTTTTCAGTGGCTTCATAATTTTTCTTTTTCAGTGAGCATTATCGTTTTAATATCACTAAGCGCTGACTCCTCCCCGTCTTTGTAAACTGCCTTGATAGCATATTGGTAAGTGCCAGGCATGGTTTTGTCCTCGTACCCGGTATTGACCCCCGGAATATTGCCAGCCATTTTCAAACCTTTATTATCACTGCCTTTGAACAGGATATAATAACTGATCTCTCCCGCCGGTACGACCCAGTGCATGGATACAGTGTTTTTATCCTGGGCCATGACCACTTCGAATTTTTTTATTTCGTTTTTGTATCCTTTACCATATACATACACATGTAAGGGGAAGGATTTACCTGAATGCAATCCGCTGCTGTCAATGGTTTCTATGCTGTATATATAATTTTGTTTCGAAGCGACTGATTTGTCAGTAAATACCGAATCTTTCGGCTTAAACCTGGAAACAGATGTCCACTCTCCGGAGTTGTCCTGTTTCCGGTACAAGATCTGTTGCGCCACGTCCTTGCTGGCGCTTGGATACCATCTTATGATTACAGCACTATCCGTAACCCGGAATCCTTTGATAATTGCTGACACGGGAGGAACTTTATCCGGTTTGTCTAAAACCAGCACGGCCGAAGACGGGCTCGGATTCATGGAACGGTCGTAGGCTATTACCTTATAATAGATTTTTTTCGTCAGTGTTTTCAGTGTTATGGAATCCGCAAAAAGACTGTCAGTGACCAGATCACTGGTTAAGGGCGTGAATTGATGGTCAGGTGCATTTGCAAAGAATATTTTATATCCTGCAAGATCCGCCTCCTTCCCCCAATTCCAGTGAACAGATACATGCCCGTTGGAATCAATTTTGCCTGTCAGTCCAACTGGCTGAGCAGGGGGCGTATGATCCTCCACATTCATATAGGCGGGCATGGAACGCCCTGCATTGCCCGCGGTATCCACGGCTGCAACAATATAATAATTCGGTGCATCTGTTGAAGGATGATCATCTGTAAAACTATTCGTTTCAAAAGGAAGAAAATCCTTACTGATCGGAATAAAGGGTCCTTTGAGATTTGTGCTACGCCCGACCACATAACCTTTGAAATCCTTTTCCTTTTCCTTCTTCATCCATTGCAACAGGATGGCTCCGGATCCCTTTATATTTTTGATGGAACTAATTACAGGATAGTGAGGGGCAGTAAGATCTACTGCGTGAATGACCAATACCGGGGATGGATCGGAATGGTCGCCAAATGCATTAATCCCGGTAACGCGGTAGTAATAATTCTTGTAATCCTGGGAAACAGAATCATTGAATTCAACCGGCTTATTTTTTTCTTTTCCTGCTTTAAATGCCACAAAGGGAAGCCGGTTTAGGTGGCTAAATATTTTTCCGTCAGAGGATCTCTCAATGATAAAACCGGAAAAATGATTGGTTGTCATATTACTGTTCCAATAAAGTCTGATGGTTCTGTCTCCCGCAATTGCGGTTATTGCTGAAAACTTTTCATGAGCATAAATTTGAGATCCGGAGATAAGAACCCTGCCAGTATCAATCGAAACATTTGCCCTGTTTTGTGCCGGCACAAGTGTATATAAGTAATATAAATCTTTTCTTACCTGCCTTTCTACAAAGCGGAGTCCGAGCCCATCTGCTATTGCAGGATCAAAATCGGCTAAGAGAAGAGCAAAACCAAAACGGCTTTGTTGCTCATTATATTTTTCAGCAATATTATTGAAAGAATTTCCCTGTTTTCCGTTGTCAAAGGCTACGGTTTTTGAAAAAACAATCTGGGCTGCAACAGCAGATAAACTATCATGCGAAGATTTAAAATAATTCCCCCAGGTGTCGAGCTTCCACGGAGAAATAATCTTTGAAGAGGAATCCATCAGGGTGAATACATTTTTTTGCCCTTTTCTGAAAACCTTTCTTTTCAGGAGAAAACCGTTTTTCTGGGAAAGCAGCCATGATACTGAATTTCCAGGCGCCCAGCGAACTACAATAGAATCGCCATAATTCTGAGCCTTCAGATGCAGTGAAATATGCAAGCTGTCCATCTTCTTAGGAGCAGGGATGTGCCTGGCTGTCTTTTTTTGCGCAGACACGGCGAAGGTGCAAAAAGTCAATATGAGAAAAAAGAGATATTTCATAACTATTTTTTGTAAATAAGGATCGTTGCTTTAACCGGACTTGCATCAAGCGCACTGTATGGAACTCCATTAAAGAGATCGGAAACATTTACATCACCACTTCCATTAGCGCGCATCAATCCCATTGATCCGGAAACCGGATCATTGTACCGAACGTCGGCGTTGATGTGCGTGGGATAGCTTTTAAAATCAACAGGCTGACAACCATTTTGCAGATTGTCCTGAATGCCCTGAAGGTTGTTGATCTGATTTTGAAGCAGATTGTACATCTGTTGTTTGGTCTGATCGGATGCCTGGGATGAATTCATGCTTTCCCATTGTTGCTGCTGATCCAAAAGAGCTCCTATTTTATTCTGAATATTGGAAGCCAGAAGTATTCGGTCAAGCATAACAAAACCAGGAACTTCATACCGTATAGAGACGTCCTGGCAGTCATTTCCTGAGCAGCCCGGCACGATGAGCCGGGAGTCTGGCAATAGTGCTCCTGCTGAAATAGAGGTTTCTCTGCTGTAATTAGCCTGATTTTGGGATGGCTTATTCAATGCGCTATATAAAGCCGTTTCCGTTTGCATTTTTCGCACCTGCCCTATTCCGCATGACCCAATCAAAAGGCAAATGCCCAGTACCGGAATTTTTCTTCTGGTGTTCATTTTTTATAATTTTTAATATTGGAATTGACAATTTGTGTGGAGGCCACGAATTTCCCCTGAGCAGCCGGGATTTGGTCAGACGTTTCATCTGCGTCAATATCATCTGCCGAAAGCGGTTGATCGTAACTGATAATTTCTATCGGACGCAGCGGAACACAATAGATGTCGCTTGTACAGGCGAGGCCCAGCTGTTGAAATTCCTGATAGCTGGTTCCGGCGTTATTTCGGGCATCATCCACATTTATGCCTGCATTGTAAAATGATTGATAAACGCAAGGCAATGCATAGTTGCGCAACCAGCTGTTGTAATTGGGATTTTCCTTGAAAACGGTCAGTGGCAGCGAAAAATATACATAAGAATCATTGTAATTGCCGCTTACAAAACCGGTTATATCATAGCTCTCAAATTTTTCAGTCGCGGAAAGACTGATATTTGGTGAATTTCCCAATCCCTGATAGCCGGTGACCTGAGCATATGAAATATGTTTCATTTTGTCGCTCAGGGAATTGAAATGACTTGTACGGAAATGGTAGCTGTAGAGAATGATATCCACGCTCTTGTCTGCAAGCTTTAGCCCGTGATTCTTGTTGAAGCTGGCATATTGTGAGGTGACCGCCATTTGCTGTGCTGACTGAGAAAGGCCCTTATTTTGAGACTGACTGGAATTATTTTGAATCATTCCACTGTATCCTGCATAACTGATGGTTGTTCTGCCGTTCGGATTTGCAGACTGTAAATTATTCAAAGACGTAATTGCCGGAAGATTCGATTTGAATAATGCATAACTATCCTGGGCCGACATTTTCTTGCGCTTGATGATTTCGACACGCACCACACAATCATTTGGCAGCCCTGGAATATCGAACTTGAGGAAATGGCCAGTTCCGGAATTGATGGGTTTTTCAAAGCTTCCGATTGCACTATGATTTTTTACTGCGGTGAACCGTGCAACCAGGCTATATTTCTCTGATGGATCACTTACGCAACTATAATTTTTATCGAGTATGATAGCGCCTTGTTTGGATTCACCCTGGAGAAAATATCGTTGGTTTGGAAACGGATAGGCCCCGAGGCGGCTGCGAGAATCAGATATGAGATCGTCAGGATTGCAATCACCCGTCTTAAAGTTGGCAGATTGGTTTTGCTCAACGATAGCACCTTTATAATAAGAATCGCTCCATTGCCCGTTTGTCAACTCCTGCGCTTTCACGGTAACAGAAAAAGCATATTGCGTTTGGGCCTGAAAGGCATCGTCAGGACTCATATCCAGTGTTTTATTATCCTGATCTTCGAATACAGGGTAACTGTTATGGTCAGTGTAAGAAGCATATAACTGTCCGCTGGCCTGGTTCGTAACGGCACAATTCTCTATGACCAGTTTATAACTATGCACCTGGTCATTTCCGTTGTCGTCTGTGATCACCAGGTCAAATTGTTTTTCTGCCGGATAATTAAACAGTACCTGGGTAACTGCGTTTATCGGTACAGCAGTGGACTGATCTGAGGGTTTGAGCTCCTGGATCAGGGGGAGACTGAAAACCTGCTGTTCAGGGACGCATTTGTCACCGAAACCTACGTGGAAATTTATACTCCCGCTGACGGCTCCATCCAGCACATTATAATTGAACATTGCATAACCGTCGAACCAATTTGGATTTGGTAATCCTCCTCTTAAGAGAAGGCTCGCATCTACGTCCAGGGCTTTTACCCTTCCGGAATAAAACCAAAGATCTACCTGCACCCCAAACTCTCCGTTCAATCCGGCATAGACCTGCCCCATGCCATACCATCCGTTTATCCCTGGTGGATTTATGCTTCCATTGCAACCCTGTGTATAGTGGGCGAGGCTGATATCGAAGCCCAGGCCGGCTTTAATGTTTAAATAAAATATCAGGTAGTCAAATTCGTGGTTGAATTTAAATTCGGCACCAAAAACCAACCCTCCTGCATCAGGGTTATAATCCAGTTTCTGATACCCACTCAATTGGGATACGTCCACCAGGTCCGGATCCGGATCAGGGATGGCAGCATTGATCTGATTGCCCGCCATGAAGTATGCGCTGAAATTAAACAGGTTCATAACGGTTACATTTATGCGCTTTGATGGATCCGGTTCCCCCATTTTGATATAATAGTTTTGATTACCGACATCTGCCATGAGATCGAACCAGCCATTGCCATTCATAACACTTCCGTCACTTGGAAAGCTTACGGACATAGCGCCGTTGATATCGTACACTTTATCAGCAATCCCGATATGCCAGTTAATGATTCCCTGTATGGGGGAATTGTTGTCGTCGCTGCCCGTGGGAAGAGAAGTCATCAGCAGGGCATAGACAGTGCCGTCAATGGAGCTCACGCTGAAACTTCCGGCGGTGCTGAAGGTCATTCCAATTTCTCCAAAACCGGAAAAAATATATCCGTCACTTGAGCAGATGCCAACTTTTGCTTTGAACCCAAAACTTCCTTTCTGCGGCTTAAATGCATTTACCTGATATTGGTTCAGGTTTTTAAAATAGTCCGCCTTCTCTACGGCATCATTATTGGCCGTTCTCATCATATTATAGTAGGCGCCTCCCCCGAAACCATTGATGCTGATACCGGGTCCGACCACGATAGCAGGATTGAATTTCAGAAAGGCGTCAAAATACCAATAGTTATAGGGACTGTTCCCGAACTTGACATTGGAAGTTACTTCCATGGCATTCAGGCCGGAAAATGAAGCGTCCAGAAATCCCTGAATTCCATCGCCAAATGTGGGATCGTCGTGAAAGAATGCCAGGTATCCTTCTTTAATGGTAACGATGCCCGCCAAACCTCCGGAAATCTTTACGGAGTCTAACTCAATATCTGTTTTCTGCCACAGGGGACGTCCGCCGGATAATATATTGGCTTTAACTGTTAAGGTTGTAGTTGCCGATGGTAGCAGATCATTGCTGATATCACTAAGGTTTAATCCGAAATCAAATTGCAATCCAGCCTGCGATCCGGTTATGACAGGATGTATATTGGTTATACTGATGGGAAATCCTGAAAGGAAATGCTGCGGGGAAGCAAAACCTGCGGTTGCGTTCTGGACCGTTACATAAGGTGCCTGCGTTTGGATTACGAGGTGTTCAACATCCACCAGATCGATGCCTACTTTAAAGCCTTCAATATTTCCTTCCAGACTTAGTTTCCCTGATAAATCAGCCGACGCAACCGTGCTGTTCGTTGCATTATTATTGGTGACCAGGATACTGCAATTGCTCAGGTCAATGTGTGCCCACCAAGCCGAAAAATCTATATCATTGGCCTGCTGCGCAACAAACTGGTAGGTTAATTCGGCACCCGTACCGGATGAAGATAACGTACATGAGTAAGCGATCTGGCTCTGGCTATTCGTTCTGTCGGAGAATGGCAATATCAACTTGCCTGAAAGCCCACCGGTTTTGTAAGCCGAGTTCAATAGTTTGATATTGATCTGATCCACCGAACAATACCATCCGCCCAGGGAGCCATTGTCGAGGCTCAATATATTATTTGCACTAACGATTCCTGTAATTCCGTCTTTGTCAAGTACAAGATTGGTAGCGGCTATGGTCAGATTCGGACTACTTGCCGAAATGCTTTTAACAATGGAGGGTAAGCTCACGGTGATGGAAGGAATATAAAAGCCCGTCCACAAAGGATTTCCTATCTCGGCATTTTTTTCACTGAGATCGGGATCGCTGAACGAGGCAGGCATACCTGCCGGATTCCTGAGTGTGGAATGATCATACATCGCACCACTGTTCAGCGTAAAAAGCACGCCGTCCAGTGAACCTAGTTTAAATGGATCCATGGTAACGGAAGCCGTCCAGTCGCTCCAACTTGTAGCATCAGCATCCAAAACGGCCTTCTCTGTTGAACCGTCTGGCTTTGTAAGTTGGGAGGAAGGAAATGAATATTCCGCTTTAATATGGAATTGCTTGATTGAGCCCCCGGATAGCAACACAAAGGTCCCGGGATCTGTATTCGATGAATAGCTTTTGAAATTCAGGTTAATGGCGGGCACCTGGAAGTCCTGGCCCAACACGAATAAGGCATCTCCGCACATGGGCGATCCGCTACTGAAACAAACACTTTTTGCCAGGAGGGATAACACATTATTTGCATCCGCCAGCTGAACTACTGCTATCGCATCATAAGCCGCCTGCTGTGGTGTAATGGTCAGGCCGATAACGCCGAGGTTTACTGCGTCGGGTGCTCCGATCTGCTTCAGGCCAAAAGGAAGGGGCAGGCCAGCGCCATTTTTTACAGCGTCAATATTATAATTCTTTATTTGATCAAGGAAAGCATTATAATTATCTGTCGATACAGATGGTGTACCTCCATTGTTGAGAAAGTTGAATCCATTGGACATAGCTCCTCTAGTGGTTCCTGCTATGGCGATTCCATCTTTATTTACAATGATATCCTGAAATGTTATGTCAATCGGAACATTATTGAACAGCACGGTGCCCGTACCCGAAACCGTCGAGCCACTGGGTGGATTAATCGTAGCTATTTTTATGGGCAGCGATGCCATCGTAAAGCTGCCGCCATTCTTTAATGATTGGTTATTGTTGGTTTTATCGAGTGATGAAATATCGGTCTTGCAGGAGCAACTGAAATTACCACTTAATACATTTTGTACCGGTCCGGCTACGATGGTTGATACCGGCGTGGCGGCAACACTTCCGTAGGTAAAAGCAGACATCTGGCTGCGGCCGTTGTTTTCAAAAACTGTTTTTCCGTTCAGATCCCGGACCTGCACCATGACTGCATAACGGCTTCCCAAATCGAGTTGGAACGTAGACAGATTGGTGAATTTGAAATTGTTTATTTGTAGGTTCGATTGTTTGAGAAAAATTCCGGCGCCGTATTGAATAGCATTGTTTAAGGATACATTGGGATCTTCATCCGGCACTACTTTAACCATATAGAGGTCATAAACCAGGGCAGCGCCCTGCATATTCCCAACCGGCCTGGTCCAGGTCATATTTATATTTTGATTGGGCGTAGCAGTAATGCTCGCGTCCGGCATCGGAGAAAGAATTACCGGGGGTACCACATATCCTACATTATAGGCAAAACAGGATCCCGCGGCCTGCGGATCACTGACCGGCGTATAATTGCCATTCGTATTGCGCGTGTAGGCATAAATACAAAAGGAATAAAACCCTTCGGGGATCATTCCAAACTGGAACAGATTGGAATACGCCTGGTTATTCAGGTTGGTTTGCAGGTTGTTGATGTCCAGGTAATTTCCGTCTATCTGGTTTCCCTGAACGACGATGGTTTGCGACCCTGGCACATGGATCGGAACGTTCGTGAAAACATTGGGTTTGGTTTGGATATACTGGCCGCGGTCGTTTTGAAGACTGCCGCGGAGGTAAACATCCATAGGCGACTGGGATTGATTCGTAAATGAAATAACCGGCTTGGTTTTGTAATCGTCAATAAAAGCGGAGTAAGGGGGAATCAATTGAACACTGACACGAATGGGGTAAACCTGGCTTCTCGCCACGCCGCAGCACGCAAGGCACAAAGAATAAAAAATTAATTTCCGCAGGATGGGTTTCATCATTGTTAATTTAGAACGTTACATTATACCTTGTTGAAAACATGAGTTGGCGGCTGGACGAATTTGCCGTACTATTATTCTTCATATCTGTATAGTTGAGGGTTAATTGTAAAGCTTGTTTACTGCGGAGAACAAATCCGACAGAAGGATTCAGGGATATTGTTGTGCCCGTTGAACTATGGTTAAGGGAACTTGCGAAATAGCCTCCGAACAGGGAGAGGTTCACGGATTTTATCCATGATTTCTGATCCTTCTCCTTGTTATGTACAATATTTTTGCTAATTCCCAGATTGTAACCCAGGGTGGCTGTTGTATTTCCGGTTAGAATAGTATTAAAATAATTCAACGTGTTGGTGATATTGAAATTCGATTTGGGAAAAATCAGGGAATAAATCAGGCTGCTCATAGTGGAAGTAAAATCTTCATCACTTTGAGCGGCGTTATTATTGTGTAAAAGCTGAAAATCAGACTGCAGACTGAAAGAGTGCTGGACATTTTCTCCATTTATAAAAACATGGGGAGACACGGAGATGGATTGGTTTACTTCACTGATGCGAACGGAATCATAACGGATAATGGATGAAGGATTTGTGAACTGCGGAATAATCTGCTCCGAAATGCCATAATTGGAATAATTAATATCTACACCAAAACCGGAGGAAGGGGAAATATTCAAGCCAATATTTCCGATGGTGCGCTTGGAACTGTTGACGGCTGTTTTGGCCAGGTTGTTGTCCTGAAACCCGATACTGGATTGAACATGCAATTTATTTTTCAAAAAACTGTAATTGAACCCGACGGTATATTGCTCAATGTCCGTTTGCATATAAAAGGCTCCCATAGACTGATAGTTGGGATCCACGCGCCTGTATTTTAAATTGAAATTACCCGACTTGACCTGATAGTTCATGCTGGCTTCGCCGGCAAACGCAATACGGGAACTGGTAACCGGAGTAAATGCTGCCAGTTTTGTCAGGCTATTGCCGGTGATCAGGGAATCACTGTTGAGATTACCAGTGAAATAACTCGCCGCTGCTTCTGCCTTGAAAACGAGGGAATTCAAAAGCGTGACCTGTCCGTTTACGCCCGCTACCTGATTGGCGGCGGGTTTTGCCTGGACTGAATCCGCCAGGAGTTTGGGAATGGAATTACTGTCGTCCTTTGCCTGCAAATAGGAGAATTCAAGGAAATTGGCCGATGAACCGTATCCAAGTTTTGCTGCAAATCCCGTTCTTTTGTATAGTGGGGTATTATTGTTTAAATTATTGTACAGGGAAATATCCGTTACTGCATCATTGAACTTTCCATAAATGAAAGCTGCCCTGAATTTGCCTGGAGTAAGTTCAAATCCAGCTCCGAATATTTGCTGGCCGCTTAGCGTAAACTGCGAAAAATTCAACGAACGCCAACCGAGGTCCAGCTTAATCCATTTGTAGCTGGGGCTCAATCCAAAACGGTTAAATGGCGTATTGAAACTTTTATTCTGACTAGCTATCATGATGTTTATTGGAATTGCATAACCGTATATAGATATAACAGGATTGGCCTGCAGAAAGTAAGCAGGGTTATTGCCAAATGATGTTGCCGATGAGGAGTCCCCGGATTTTGGGAAACTGGAATAATAATTCAAACCTGCGGAAATATTACCATGCAACGCGATAGGTGCATTTTTTTTGAGATTTTGGACGTCCTGCCCTTTTGCAAGTCCAATGCTGGACAAATAAAAAGCAATAAAATAGATTGCTTTTTTCATGATGATTGTTTGGTTATTTGATCAGTAATGCGTCAGAATAAGTCGGGTCAGTTAATCCGGCAAAGATGTGCTTATATGGAAAAGCAGTTCGGGAAAACTCGACGAACATCTTTTTTAAATCGTCCAACAATGCAGACGGGAGAATTATGGCAGAAAAGAGCTGAGTTATCAAGAATGACAAACAAAATAATTTACTTTTAATAAGTGATGTTGTGACAAAAACTTTTCTTAATTGTAAGGAATATAGTATAATACAAACTCTGCATTATGAATAAAAAATTAATATTTACGATTGCTTTACTATCAGGTATTTTATCCGCGCGGGCCCAGCGCATAGGTTCAACACCGGAATACATTATAACTTTAACCGCAGATTGGAAGGGTGAACGCTTTCCTGACGGGAGACCGAAAGTTCCTGACGCGATACTCGAGCGATTAAAAAACGTATCCATGGAAGATGCCTGGGGCGTACTCCGTAATAAAGGGTACCAGAATCAGTATGAAGGCGACTGGACAGTCATTCAGCCTGACAGTGTGATGACCGGAAGGGTGGTTACAGCTCAATACCTGCCCTCAAGACCGGACCTGATCAAAGTGGTAAAGGAAGAAGGTAAGACAGAAAACCGCGCGCAGCAGGGAGGAACGAATTCCTGGCCGATTGATATTTTAGTTCCCGGAGATGTATACGTGGCCGACGGTTATGGAAAAATTGCAGATGGAACGCTGATCGGTGATAATCTGGGTAATTCTATTTATGCAAAATCACTAAGGGGTGTTATCTTCTACGGCTCCGTCAGAGACATGGCAGGTCTTTCAGAAATTAAAGGTTTTAATGGTTGGATAAAAGGTTCGGATCCCTCCTATATCCAGCAAATGATGCTCACAACCATTAATGCTCCGATCCGCATCGGCCGGGCAGTGGTATTACCCGGCGATGTAGTGCTTGCAAATAAATACGGTACCATTTTTATTCCAGCCGCTTTGGTCGAGGAACTGGTGCTCACTTCTGAAGTGACTGCATTGCGGGATGAATTCGGACATCAGCGTTTGCGCGAGAAAAAATATCTGGCCGGTCAGATTGATAGCCAGTGGTCCGAAGAGATCAAAAAAGATTTTCTGGACTGGCTAAAAAACTATCCGGGTAAACTACCCATGACCAAAACGGAATTGGATAATTACCTGAAGGAACGCAATTACTAAAAGTAGAGAGATTAAGAATCATTTCTTACCACCATTAAAAATTCATCAGTATGAATCCTATTTTAAGGAAAATAATAGAAGATAACAGGCAGAGGGAAAAAGCAGAGGCGGATGCAAATATTAAAGAGATGGATAATCCTTACACGGGTACCAACCGCCGCAACTTCCTGAAGAAAACGGCTCTCGGAGGAATATACCTGACCGGATTGATGGGCTTATCCTATGAGGATGCCCTAGCGCAGACAACTACAAAGGTCAGCCGGACTTCAAGTCCCTCTGATTTAAAGATTACGGATATGCGCTATGCTTTAACCACAGTACTTGGTGGTACGGCCATCATCCGCATTGATACCAACCAGGGAATTTACGGACTGGGTGAAGTGCGGGACGGAGCAGATCCGCGCTATGCTTTGATGCTTAAAAGCCGCATACTCGGACAAAATCCCTGCAACGTGGAAATGATTTTTAAATCGATCAAACAATTTGGTGGCCCCGCCCGCCAGGCAGGCGGCGTGTGCGGAGTGGAAATAGCGCTTTGGGATTTATGCGGCAAGGCTTACAACGTTCCTGCCTGGCAACTATTGGGAGGAAGGTATCGTGATAAAATAAGAATTTACGCAGATACACCTGAAGCCAATTCTCCCGAAGAACAGCTGAAGCTGATCAAATACCGCACGGAAACCCAGGGATTTACATGGCTAAAAATGGATGTAGGGATTGAAGAGATTGCGAAAATACCCGGCACGCTGGTCAATCCGAAGTTCTGGGAAAATTCAAATGGGGGTCTTCAACAATATGGGAACCTGGACGACCCAATGTCCTATGGAAGTGCCCGTCACCCGTTCACCCAAATACAAATTACAGACAAAGGATTAGCCGAATTATCCAGGATCGTGGAGACCGTGCGAAATATGGTAGGTTATGATATTCCGCTTTCCTCTGATCATTTTGGGCATTTCGATTTAAACAACGGGATCCGCCTGGGAAAGGCGTTTGAGAAATTCAGGTTAGCCTGGATGGAAGATATTATATCATGGGAATTTCCGGAGCAATGGAAAACGATAACGGATGCGATAGAAACACCGACTAATACCGGGGAAGACATTTACCTGCTGAAAAACTTCAAGCCCCTGATCGATATTCATGCAACGGACATCGTTCATCCTGATCTGGTCAGTTCCGGAGGACTTCTGGAAACCAAGCGGATTGGTGATTACGCAGAGGAACATGGCGTAGCGATGGCCATGCACCAGGCTGGCACCCCGGTTTCATTTATGGCCAACGTGCATTGTGCAGCAGCTACGCAGAATTTTTTAGCATTGGAGCATCATTCCATAGATCTGCCCTGGTGGGAAGGGTTGGTAAAAACGACAGACGGGAGAGAATTGATAACCAAAGGATTTGCCAACCTGCCTCTTTCCGCACCGGGCCTCGGCATTGAACTCAACGAAGAAGAAGTGAAAAAGCATTTGAGCGGGAAGGATAAAAGTTTCTTTGCTCCGACGGACGAATGGAACGAAAGGCGTTCACATGACAGAACTTTTAGCTAATGAAGAAAGAGATTATTTTCATAGGCACGGTCATTTTAATTGTGACCGGATGTACAAATTTTGAATCATCAGTAAGACCCGGCGAAGATTATCCGGTTTATGGTGGCAATAAAGCCGGCAACAGGTACTCATCTTTAGATCAGATCAATACCGGGAATGTTAAAGACTTGAAGCCGGCCTGGATCTATAACTCCAATGAAACCACCAGCGGAATTGATTCCATGACGAACAGATCCATGGGAATTCAGTGTCAGCCAATCGTGGTGAACGGAATACTTTATGGAACGACTTCTGACCTCGGATTATTTGCTTTAGATGCCGGTACAGGAGCGCAAATATGGAAGTTTGAACCTTTAAAGGACAATCGGAAATTCAGTATGATCAATAGCAACCGGGGTGTTGTGTTTTGGGAAAACGGGAATGATAAACGTATTCTGTATTCGTCGGGCTCCGTTCTCTACGCCATCCATGCCGAAAATGGGAAACCGGTTATTAGTTTTGGTAAAAACGGAATGGTGGATCTGCACGAAGGACTATCAACTAATGATGATCACGATGCAGATAATTTATCCGTGACTGCCAACACACCTGGGGTTGTTTATAAAAATATCCTGATCATCGGTTCAAGCTTGTCGGAATCCGGTGATGCTGCGCCGGGTCATGTGCGTGGATTTGATATTCCTTCAGGGAAACTGAAGTGGGTGTTCCACACCGTTCCCCGGCGCGGAGAATTGGGTTATGATACCTGGCCAAAAGATGCATTTAAAAGAATCGGGGCTGCAAACAATTGGGGCGGTTTGGTTGTGGATGAAAAACGCGGAACGGTTTATTTTGGCACAGGCTCGCCTTCCTCCGATTTTTATGGTGGAGAGCGCGAGGGCATTAACTTGTTTGCAAATTGTGTTGTGTCGCTTGATGCCGAAACAGGAAAACTGAAATGGTATTATCAAACTATACATCATGATCTTTGGGACAGGGATATCCCCTGCCCTCCCAACCTGGCGACAATAAAATTTAAGGGGAGAATGAGAGATGTGGTTGTACAGACAACCAAGGATGGATTGATTTATGTCCTGGATCGAGATAACGGAACTTCTCTTTTTCCGGTTGAAGAGCGTCCTGTTCCGGTTCATGGATTACGAGGCGAACATCCCTGGCCAGTACAGAAATTCCCACTCCGACCGGTTCCGCTTTCTCACCAGTCATTTACGGAAGCGGACATAACCGACATTTCTCCCCAAGCGCATGATTATGTGCTTAAACAATACCGGCAATTCCATTCAGATAATAAATTTACGCCTCCCGATACGGCAGGCACCATACTTTTCGGATATAGCGGAGGAGCGGAATGGGGAGGTAATTCCATTGACGATGATGGCATACTTTATCAAAATGCCAACGATGATCCCTGGATCTTAGAAATGATAGACACGGCCACCCTCAATAAAGAAAGCGCACAGGTCTCTCATGGCAATGCACTGTATATTATGAATTGTTCTTCCTGTCACGGCCAGGACAAAAAAGGAAGTGGTTCGGAATTTCCGAGCCTGGTTGATATCGGTAAGAAAAGAACCCCCGGTGAGATAAAAATCATTTTAAAAATGGGAGGAGGAAGAATGCCATCCTTCCAGCATTTGTCTGACCAGGATCGTGACGCAATTGCAGGCTTTTTATTAAATCCCTATGAAGGTGGAGAATCACAGTTGGTTTATGAAAATAATGAAGAAGTTGGTGTGGGACCTGTCAAGAACAAAGAATTTGGATTCAAACCTGCGTTCGTAAATAAATCCTGGAGAAAGTTAACGGATCAGGAAGGGTATCCGGGAGTGAAACCGCCCTGGGGCACACTCAACGCGATTAACCTCAGCACCGGGGAATATTTATGGCGCGTTCCTTTGGGAGCGTATCCGGAGCTGACCAGGAAAGGAATTCCAATAACTGGCACGGAAAATTATGGGGGGCCCCTGGTAACTGCCGGGGGTTTGGTATTTATTGCTGGTACGCGGGACGAGAAGATCCGCGCATTCGACAAGCAAACAGGTAAGATAGTATGGGAATACCAGCTTCCTGCGTGCGGTTTCGCTACGCCAATTACTTATGAAGTGAACGGGAAGCAATATATTGTTATTGCGGCCGGTGGCGGAAGGGGAATGAAAGCGGGTGGCAATTACGTTGCATTTGCACTTTAAAAAGGTTTCATATGAAAGATAATCGCAGGGACTTTATTAAGAAATCTGCATCCCTCGCTGCGGCCATTTCCGTAGGAGGATTGGCCACTTCTGATATTCCTAATCAGCTGATCACGAAAAGAAAAGTAACGCCTTCATCAGGGCAGACTGATTTTATCAGGGACGGAGGAATGCAGATGTCCCTTTCCTATTTCTGGGGTCTTGAACCACATAAAATAGCTTTGGCAAAGCAGATGGATGTTCTTGGTGCAGTCGGAGGAATAAATATGCAGATGACGGGATTAAACAATGTAAATCCCTGGGATTACGAAGCCATTATGGCTGTTAAAGAAGTATGGGATAAACAAGGATTGAAATTTAATGTAGTGGAAGGACCTCCTTCGCTGGGTGAGAAAACAAAACTTGGCCTCGAAGGCAGGGACGAGGAAATTGCAAACTTCATCAGCCTAATGAAGAACCTGTCCAGAGCGGGCATCGAAGTAATATGTTACAACTGGATGCCGGTCATTGGCTGGTACAGAACAGACAAAGCAAAGCCCGGACGCGGGGGTGCACTGGTGACTGCATTTGATAATGATGCTTTGAAAGGCGAGCCAATAACCAAATACGGGGAAGTTTCGAAAGAAAAATTATGGAGTAACCTGGAATATTTTCTAAAAGCCGTGGTGCCCGAAGCAGAAAAGGTTGGTATCAAACTGGCCATGCATCCGGATGATCCACAGGTAGACGAGATCAAAGGCATTTCGCGAATCATGACCACAGTCGATAACTTCAAACGCATGCTGGATATTTACCCGAGTCCCAGCAACGGGATAACTATGTGCCAGGGCAATTTTTCCCTGATGGGAGCGGATATTCCCGCTACGGTCAGAGAATTTGGAAAGCGGAATGTTATTCATTTTGTTCATTTCCGGAATGTGAGAGGAGGAAAATTTAAGTTTGATGAATGTTTTCACGACGAAGGACAGATTAATATGAGTGAGGCCATGCAGGCCTATTACGATATCGGATTTAAAGGCCCAATCCGCCCGGATCATGTACCTACCATGGACGGGGACAGCAATGAAAAAGCAGGCTACAGCACCATCGGAACTTTATATGCATGTGGGTATATCAGGGGACTTATCGAAGCTGTGGCAATGAAAAATAAATAATATGGCCCAAACGATTGCTAAGCGCCGCTGGTTCCGTTTGATACCCGTGGTGTTTATTACTTACAGTCTTGCTTATCTCGACCGCGCCAATTTTGGATTTGCTGCTGCGGGGGGAATGGCTGAGGATTTACATATAACTGCTGCCATGTCCTCCTTGCTAGGGTCATTATTTTTTCTGGGCTATTTCATTTTTCAGATTCCGGGTGCTATTTACGCAGAAAATAAAAGTGCTAAGCGATTGATCTTTTGGTCATTGATCCTTTGGGGCGGATTAGCTATGACAACCGGCATGATCAAGAATATACATCTCCTCATTTTTATCCGGTTTATGCTTGGTGTAGTGGAAAGTGCCGTCATGCCTTCCATGCTGATTTTCTTAAGCAGGTGGTTTACAAGATCTGAACGGTCACGGGCAAATACATTTTTAATTCTGGGCAATCCGGTAACTATTCTTTGGATGTCCATCCTCTCCGGGTATCTGGTGAAATCAATGGGCTGGCGATGGATGTTTATTTTGGAAGGATTGCCTGCAATTTTATGGGCTTTCCTTTGGTGGAAGCTGGTAAATGATGAACCAAAGGATGCCAGCTGGCTGACCGAACCGGAAAAACTTGCTTTAGAAGGGAAGTTACAGGAAGAACAGCAGGGCATCAAACCGATGAAAAACTATGCCGGAGCATTTCAATCACGGGCGGTTGTTTTATTATGTTTTCAATATGCGTTGTGGAGCATTGGAGTGTACGGCTTTGTGATATGGCTTCCATCTATTATTCATGCTGCACCCGGCATAAGCATGGTGGAAACGGGATGGCTCACATCTGTCCCTTATCTTTTAGCGATTGTCACCATGTTACTATGCTCTTATTTTTCTGATAAAACATTAAAGCGCAAAGTGTTTGTTTGGCCATTCCTGATCATCGGCGCCATTGCGTTTTATGGCTCCTATTTAGTGGGAACCAATAATTTCTGGTTGTCTTTTATATTATTGATCATTGCCAGCGGCGCTATGTATGCTCCTTATGGTCCATTCTTTGCCATCATAACCGAAATTTTACCACGCAATGTTGCAGGAGGCGCTATTGCACTGATAAACAGTTTTGGTGCTTTAGGATCATTTGCAGGTGCCTATCTAGTCGGATATTTGAACGGAACTTCCGGTGGCTTTGGCGCATCTTATATTTTCATGGCGGGATCCTTACTCCTTTCGGCGATAATAACCCTGATTGCCATCCGCGATAACTCTGAAAACGATTGAAGTTGTATTACAAACGGACGAGGCCGCCCCGGGCCTTGCGCAGCCATTCCAGGACAATACGAAATATGACAAATTATATTCTTGTTCGGCATAAAAGGAAAACAGGGGAATGAATTGAACAAAATCTGGTAAGGAATGCTTCCCTCCCAGCCTAAGCAGGTTTGTTATGAGTGAGTCTGCCGAAACCCACCAAATGAAAAGCCCACCAGCGCTAATGTTTCGGCGGGCAAATTTTTAATCACCACAAATTACAATTGCTGATCAGGCTCCTAATGGGAACTTAGGCTGCAGGTACTCTTGTCATAATTTTATCCCTTGAATTAATAATGACGCCTTGATAGATTGTTCCTTTAAATGTAAAAATTTCTTTCGTTCCTCGTCTTGCATGAAGTTTTCAAAATCCTGTTCCGTGTCAAACTCCACAAAGTGGATTTCATAAGGCTTTTCAATCTGGGCCTCAATAAAAGCGTTCTTTTCAGGTCGAATTCTTAACAGAAGCCGTCCGTTATATTTTGAAATCGTTGGAATAGCAATATCCTCAAACTGATGAAACACAGTTTCCATTCCTTCTTTTATGTAAATAAGTTGTGTTAAATAAATCATATAGCAAAAAACATCTCAATTTATAGTATTTCTACAGCGTCTGGCGATGTCGAATAATCTATCAATTGAATCATTTTAAACTTCTTTTTTCCCTTATCTGATTATTTTACTTTTTATGCAGTTTCCGGCGGCCATTTTTTTAAAAGAAAAACCTTAACAATATCATTAATTATAAAAGAAAAAATGGCTGTGTAGCCAAATACAACGAACGTTTGCGCTATTGGAATGGGTTTGAAACCCAGAAGGCCAAACGATGAAAGGGCTACACCCAGGAGAAAATCACCGATAAGAAGAAATAATAGTGTCTTACTGGGAGCCGATTGCCAGAAATGTCTCTTTTCCCTGACCATAAAAATGGAGAAAATGGCAAAAAATAATAATATTTCAAAGCAAAAGGTACTTAACGCTCCGCTATCTGCATTTAAATGGAATCGGTCCAGGCCTATGAACAGAATCCCGAATGATTCTACGGTCATCAGCAGGCCGATAACAACCGCTATTTTTGCAAGGCCATTGATGTTCCACTTTGCCGGTTTTCGTGAACCCGTTACGTTATCTGTTGCCAGGGATATCTTCACGAAATCCGTCATGAAAATCATTATCAGCATTGCAGACGCAGAAATTACATATTTACCCAGAATCAAAAAAGCGACAACAACAAAACCGGTTTTTAAAATGGTTCGGGCGATTTTATTCAATATCCAGGTATTGATTCTTTCAAACATTCTTCTTCCAGCGTGAATCGGGCTCAGGATATTCACCAAACCCTCTTGGGTTAGCACAATACTCGCAGCCCCTTTTGCCACGTCCGTCGCGCTACTAACAGCAATCCCGACTTCAGCCTGTTTTAGTGCAGGAGCGTCATTCACGCCGTCTCCAGTCATACCCACGATATGACCTTTCGCTTGAAATGCCTTAACGATGTCATATTTATCTTTTGGATAAACCTCGGCTACCCCGTTGCTTTTTTCCATCTGCTCAAGAAAACTTCCTTTCGCTGTCTTTTGTAAATCTGAGGCCAATATAATGGCGGTTCCAATTCCTACTTCCTGAGCAATTTCCAGCGCAATGGGAAGGGCATCCCCGGTTAACATTTTCACTGATATTCCCAGTTGCTCCAGTTCACTGATCAGTTTCTTAGAATCTGCTCTGGGTGGATCATGCAATGCCACCAAACCCACAAACTGAGGCTTGTCATTCGGATTTAGTCTGGCTACTGCAATTACACGAAAACCCTGCTTACCAAATTCATCGATCTTCGTTTCCCATTCTGTATTGGCTGCCGGATCTAACGCACAGAGTTGGGAAATAACATGAAAAGAGCCTTTCATTACCTTGAATTCCTCATTGCCCTTACTGACATCAGCTTCTGTTTTTCTATTTTTCGGATCAAAGGGAATGAATGACTTCTGTACAAAATTGCCGTATGAGATATTTTTTTGTTTAGCCGCGACAATAAAAGCCATGTCGATTGAATCATGATTCGCAACCTGAGAAGCAAGGGCGCCAAATGTTAATACATCATCTTCCGCAAAGCTTTTTGCGGCCAACACGCTAGCCACAGTTAACTTATTCACTGTCAATGTGCCCGTTTTGTCCACGCAAAGAATATCCATACTGGCCGCATCATCGGGAGCATTTAGCCTGGTGATTAAAACACCTTCCTTAACTACTTCTTTAGATCCTAAAGCCATACAAACAGTAAACATCGCAGTTAGAGCCACAGGAATAGCGCCGAGTAACAAGACAAGCATTAATGGGAGAATATCCAACCAATCAACCCCTTTTAAGTAGGAAGCGATCAGCGCGATAGCCAAAAGCGAACCGACAATAAGCAAAAGCCATTTAACAACCTTTGAAATAATCTCTTCGATATGTGATTTTGGACCGGCCGCTTTTACAAGTTCGATTGTCTTGCCGTATTTGGTGTTGGCTCCGGTTAAAGTCACCATTCCGGTGGCCTCCCCCTTTGTTACCACGGAGCCGGAAAATATCGTTTCCTGAACTTTTTTGTCAATTTCAAGTGACTCGCCTGTCAAAGCTGATTGGTCAATACTGATTTCGCCCTGAATGATTTTTACATCCGCCGGTACAAAATCACCGATCCGGATTCTAATGATATCGCCTGGAACGAGTTCCCTTGATGCCAGTGTTTTCCAAATTCCGTCTCTTATCAATTTTACTTCTACCCGCAATTTTTGTTTTAATGATTCTACCGCGTTGGAGGCATTATGTTCCTGTATAAACCCAATGATTGCATTGAATAGCAGTAAAGCAAGCACAATATATGTGTCCATATATCTATGTAAAACCCAGGAAAGAATAATAATCAGTTCTAACATCCATGCACTCAGCCCCCAGAATTTCTTTAAAAACAGAAAGATCGGATTCGGTTTCTTACCCAGCACTTCGTTATATCCAAACTCCTTCAACCTGTTTTCAACATCACTCTGACTTAGACCGCTCAATGGATTTGTATCCGCCTGTTTTATATTCATCTCTGAATTCATTGGCACAATGATTTAGAATAGATTCAAATCCATTCGGATAAATGAATTGCCCATTTTTACAATTTCTTAGTCTTCAAATAAATAAAATCAGAGCCATTTTGACGTATATTAATACTTTTCGGATTACCCATTTCATCGTTATTAAAACTTGCTTCAGCGGGTACTTCAAATAGAAAGAAATCTTTGTTTGACGTGAAAAACATTTGCAACGGCTGGTCGTCATTTTGAATAAGATATAAATGCTGCCCGATCATTTTTATCGTGAGGGTAATATCATTTAGCTCATAGTTGCCTGTGTATTTTTGTAATATATCAACGGGTACCCATACCGCCTTCTTAAACGAAGGCTTATAAAAGTTTTTCCATCCATAGGTCTTGGCAACACTGTTTATAATTTCGTCTATAATTTTCCCATTGTCTGAATTTACCATCACCACTACCCCATCACCACCATCCAAACTGCCGAAATACTGGCTTCTGAATCCTTCGTTTGCACCACCATGCTCAAAATAAGTTCGTTCACCTCTCTTTTCTATAAAAACGCCCAGGCCGGTATTACCGCTGTCCAGATAAGGCGTAAGCATCAGATGAGCCATAGATTTTGAGAGCACTTTGTGGGATTTTCCTTCATAGGCAAGCTGCATTTCTATGATGAAAGACGAGAGATCCGTGGGATTTGTCCAAAGACCCGCTGCGGCCATTTCCGGATAGATGTGAAATTTGCCTTTTATTTCCCTGCCATCCGCGTGATAGCCGGTAGCCAATATAGGAATTTTGCTTTCAGGCGGAGGTTGGGTATAAAAGCTTCGTACCATACCCAATGGTTCCAATACATTATTCCATTGGTACCTATCGTAAGCCTCATGAGTAACATCATCTACGATCAGTTGCGAAATGGCAATCCCACCACCAGAATATTCAACTTTAAGTCCCGGTGCATATTGCGATCTGACGGGTTCATTGTTTGCTGGTCTTTGGCCACGCAGAACCTGAACAATCGTTGGAATGCTGTCTCCAGCTTCATATCCAGAAAATCCATGCACGGTCAACCCGGCTGTATGGCTTAGGAGATTGCCAATTGTAATCTTTTTATAGTTTGCTATACTGTCTGTCGTGAATCGGAAAGTTTTGAAATACCTATTAATGTCATCGTTTAGACTCACCCGCCCCTCCTGAACCAGTTTTAATATGCCAACAGCATTCAGCGATTTGGATATGGATGCCGCCTGAAACAGAGTTTGCGTAGTTACCGGTCGGTGTTCTGAAAGATCCGCAAGCCCATAGCCCCTCGCCCACTCCAGTTGATAGTTGTGAATGACAGCTATGCTTAATCCATTGACTTTATAAAAAGACATTCTTTCGGCCAGCTCATATTGTAGAGCAGAGTCAGTTATTTGCACCAAGCCGCTGAGATTTTTTTCGACCTGAGCAATCTTATCTTCTATTTCTTTGCTGTATTGGATTCTTTCCATCTGACCGAGAACATGTATATGCAATAACAAAATCAGCGGTAGCATGACAGAAAGTGATGGGTAAAATTTCATACTCAATGTAATTAGATGCCAATTGGAAGTTAATTGTTTTAGATTTCATAGCTAAAGAATCAGCTTTTGATTTCACCTATTTACCAGATTATATAGCGATTTTAATCCTATTTTAATGATATCCTCTCTTAATGTTGGCTGTAAGGTCTAATTTTGAATGGCTACACGTCTGAGAATTTATTTATGGAAGGAGTAAAGATCTTATTGGTAGAAGATGAAAAAAAAATTGCTGAAACCCTTTCACAAGGTTTGTCTGAACATCATTATCAGGTAGATACTGCCTATGACGGTTTGAGTGGGCAACAACTTTTTAACACGAGACATTACGACCTGGCGATATTAGATATTCGGCTCCCATCGATGACCGGGTATGACCTCTGCCACCATATTCGAAGTACAGACAGCAAGATTCTTGTTATCATGCTTACTGCGATGAGCTCCATGGATGACAAGCTGACCGGATTCGATGCCGGAGCAGATGACTATCTTGTAAAACCTTTTAATTTTAAGGAGCTACTTGCCCGGCTAAATGCACTTTTGAAGAGGCAGAAAAACAAAGAAGCTCCAGGCAGCCCACTCATTGTATCAGACCTGGTTATGCATTTGGATAGCAAAGAAGTTATCAGAAACGGGCAGCCAATACCACTTACCGCAAAAGAATTTCAACTACTCGAATACTTCATAAGGAATAAAAATAAAGTTCTTTCCAGAGCAGATATTGCCATCGATGTTTGGGATATTGACTTTGATACAAAAACGAATGTCATAGATGTTTATGTCAACTTTCTTCGCAAAAAGATCGATCGGGACTTCTCCCCCAAACTCATACACACTTTCGTGGGCGCCGGATATATCTTAAAAGATCCTTTTTAGATGAAAATCAGGCACAAAATAATTTTAATATTCACCCTCTTGGTCACAGGTATCATCAGCCTGATGGCTGTTTCCATTTACTATTTCTCTACGCTGGAAAGAAGAACCGTATTTAATACACGTTTAAAAAGTCGGGCTAACTATAGCGCCCAACTCTATTCTCTATTTGGAGATAGCAGTTCTGTAGTACTCGACCGCGTGGACTCCGTATCTGCGAGCGGCTTTCTCCCAGAGCGAAATATCATGATTTTTTCCCCGTACGGTAAAATGTTATATCAATTTGAAGGCCCGGACAATGGTCCATTGGTTGTTAGTGACGTTATTTTTAAAAAAACGGCTGTAAATGGGGAAGTATATTTCAAAATAGATAAACGTGATGCTATTGCGCTCAAACATCGGGGAGGAAATATAGAATTTATAGTGGTTGTTGCCGCTTTCGATAAAGATGGTCTTGAACGTATGAGTGCCCTTTCCAATATACTGCTGGTTTCTCTACTCGCTGCCATCATTTTGACAATCTGGGTTGGGAGCCTGTTTTCGAACAAATTGCTAAAACCCATTAAACAGATTATTTACGAAGTGAATGATATCTCCTCCTACAACCTTTCGAACAGACTTCCAACCGGACCGGGGAAAGATGAATTGAATCAGTTATCGAATACATTTAATGAACTATTGGAAAGACTCTATAAATCATTTGAAATTCAAAAACGATTTATTTCCAATGCGTCACACGAATTATCTACCCCACTTACTTCTATTTCCAGTCAGCTTGAAGTAACACTGCAAAACGAAAGGACGAGTCATGAATACAAATTGGTCCTAGCCTCAATCAGTGAAGACGTTTTTAGAATGCGGACGCTCACAAAAAGCCTTTTAGAGATCGCCAAAGCAGATATGCACGGCAATATAGAACTTTCCGAAGTTCGTATAGATGAAATACTGATGCAGATAACATCTGAAATAAAGTCCATCGAATCTTTTTACAAAGTAGAACTGTATTTCGATGATTTTCCCGACGACGAGCAAAGCTGTGTCATTTATGGAAATATAGAATTGCTTCATAGCGCCATTAAGAACATAGTTGAAAACGGCTGCAAGTATTCTTCAGATAATTGCTCACGGGTTAATCTGTCATTTTCAAATCATCAGATAATTATAACGGTCAAGAATGAAGGGAATGTAATCGCAACTGAAGAAATTCAAAAAATATTCCAACCATTCTACCGGGGTTCGAATACCGGAGAACAAAAAGGATTTGGTCTGGGTCTTTCCCTGGCTAAGAGCATCGTACGTATTCATAAAGGTACCATAGAAGTCACCTCTTCGCTGACGAAGGGAACAATCTTTGAGATCCACCTGCCTTCCTTCAAAAGTTTCCAAATGGAAATTTAATTACATTTTAATTGAAGACCTTTTTTTATTGATTTTAACGCTGATAAATTTGACAAAATATCAGCAATGGGAGAGCGTCAAGCCAGCGAAGAAATAGGTAAGAATCTAGTACCGATTTTTACCTGCAGTGTTTGTGGAGAACCTCTATATCCGACAGATAAATGTAACCTTGAAACAACGCTGCATTGTTCTTCGACAGAAGCCAGGTTCTGGGATTTTGAAAGGGGCAGTCTGGAAGAATTGAAGGCAAAAGAGCACTGGGATAAGTCCAGAAAAGCTGTACATCTGGAAAATATATGACTGCTTCTCATTGATATGACGATATATTTTAATGGCATTTTAATTCAAATTTAACCTTATTTACCATGTGCCATATTACCTTCAATAAAGCAACGGTTGCAATGGATTAAAAAGATACTTTTCTTTACTGCAGGTGGCTTCTGGAAGCCAAATATTTTAATAAATGACCAAATTATTTCACAATATTCTTTTCCCGATTTATTCCGTCGTCGATTTAGAAAATCTTCAAAAGACTATTTCAATTGCCAACAATTTACAATGCAACGTACACATCATGCATATTATTAATAAAAGAAGAAAATGGCGTTCAGCTAATTTTAGCTTCAATGATCAGGGCAAAAAAGAGATTTTTGAACGAGCGAAAAATCTTTGTCATTCAAATTCCGTCTGTGCCGAAGACTTAAAAGAAAACAATGAAAACACGATGACTACATTTTGCCGAAAACATTTAATTGATCTTGTGCTCATTTATGAAAACAGTCAAAATCGTAACCAGAATACCTGGTCCAAAATAGTCATTAACAGGGTGGCCACTAAGATTGGATTTCCCATACTTAGCGTATCTCCCAAAGCCACGGAGTCCGCATTTAAAAAAATCGTTTTACCCATAGATAGTACCTTTCATTTACGTCAACTTACCCTGGCAGCCTACATCGGCAAATTATTTCACTCGAAAATCCACCTGATATCGCTGAATAAGGAGGTACTCGAAAATGGTAGGGAAGAGGCCATATGCTTATATAAAGCCTACCATTTACTACGGGACAACACCAACATTCCCGTTGAGTGTACAACCGCCGATGGAAATACAATCGAGGAAGCGACTTATCAATACGCAGAGAAAATAAATGCGGATCTTATCTTTATTACCCCCATGAGAAGAACAATGCCTATACTCATCAAATGGTTACAATCGAAGTTTTTATATAAACAGCCCAATTTTTCCATTTTGGCCAGTTAGCTAAAATAATGACTACTAAATCCTTCGATGTAGCACTTGCCGTTTAACGATCCCTGTTTTCGCAGGGATCTCTTCTTAAAACATCGGATTAGTAGATTTCTCCTATTGAAAAGGATTTTATAAATGAAACACAAGCATAATAAAACTTCCTAATCGATGAATAGACTAACTCAAAAGAGTGTAGAAGGTCAAAGGAGTGAACTCTTCCATATGATACTTTTTGCAATGCCCTGGGTTATGATTGGAGAATATTCCTGGGATTTCAGCGACTATGCTTTGGGTGCCATAATAGTCCTTATTTTGGTTGTATGGCTGGGTTTGTACTCTATAAAACTCTATGAACTGGAGGATAGTCTTCCCCAGGATGAGTTGACAGACCTCTACGCAATGGATCCTGCACAGGAAAAGAAGCGGCAATGGCTATTCGCTCTTATTTTCATTTTTGAGGGAATTGCCATTTTGATAACCTGGATGATATTATTGAGATGGCAGCGAGAGCACTGGTTAATCCCATGCTTCGCTTTCATTGCGGGCCTGCATTTTTTTCCTCTGGCCAGAGTCATAAAGCACAACTCTTACTACATTTTGGGGATTTGGATCTGTATGGTGGCTGTTGGAGGGTTTCTGTTACTTTATCATCATATCATTTCCTTGCAAATAGCGAACACCCTGATGACTTATGGTTGCGCGGCTGGAGCTATAGTTGATGGATTTGGCGTCATGATCAGAACTCAGCAGTTAAAACGCAATAAGATGAGTGAGATATTGCCTTAATAAAAAAGCCACAAAAAAGGGATTAATCCGGTTCAATATGTCACCGGCGTGACAGTCCTCACATATCGCAGTTTTACGGAAATTCGAATTGTTGACGTAGCTATTTTGGTGAATGTTCCCGATACCGATGCAAAATGCAAAAGGGATATTGTTTAGCAAGCGAGTTCAACCGCTGAATTGTTTCTTCATCTGGCGGAAGGGTAAATGTAGTCAAAAAACAAAAAAGCCCGCAAACACTGTATTTGCGGGCTTTCGATATTTAGTTTTACCTAAATTAATTGATTTCAGCGGAGAGAGAGGGATTCGAACCCCCGGAAGTTTGACCTTCAACGGTTTTCAAGACCGCCGCAATAGACCACTCTGCCATCTCTCCGCGTGCAAAATTAGGGTTTGAAGGCAAATCACAAAATATACTTGAACGGCCTTCATGGACGGCTCAGCCGGGAGCGGCAGTGAAATTACCTGCATTTATGAATGAAATAAATTGATTTCATGGAAGCAATGTTTAAACGGGTCCGATTTCATCTACCTGTCAAAACGCTGCATGCATTGCGATAAATTAAAAAATAAATGTATAATTGATAATTCATTACTTTTATAGTACCGAATGCTTTAACGATCCAAAACTGCCGCCATGCCTGCTTATGGGGAGAGCCATATGAATGAGCGCGATTTTAAGTGTCTGTTTGACATCTATAAAAACAGGGTCTTCGGTTACGTGCTTGCGGTTTCACACTCACCTTACATTGCTGAAGAGATCACCCAGGAAATTTTCATTAAACTCTGGCTTTGCCGGGATATGCTGAACGGGCTGGATAATCCGGAAGCCTATATCCTCACCATTGCCCGTAACAAAACCCTTAATTTTCTCCGCAGAGCGGCACTGGAATCAAAAATATTGCGCGAAATGCAGGCCCGCATGATTCCGAGTTATAATAATGTGGAGGAAATGGTTTTTGTTTCCGACCAGAATAAGCTGCTGCAGGAAGCCCTTATCCTGCTCCCACCCCGGCAACGCCTGGTCTATCGTTTGAGCCGTGACCAGGGTCTGAATCACCGGCAAATTGCCGGCCGCCTCCAGGTCTCTCCCAATACTGTAAAAAACCATCTCGTTTTCGCCATAAAATTCATTCGTAAATACCTTGCTGTACTGAATGCAGTAACCGTTCTCCTGATGGGTTTAGCCCAAGTGTAAGAAATAAAATTTTTCTTTCACTAGTCCTTTCTCCGCTTCCCGGTGTCTTTATTGAACAAAGGCCAGATTTTCTTGCCATACATCCTGTTTTTATGGACCGTTCAGCCCGGATAAATTATCTTTTTGACAAACATCTTCAACGTATTTGCAGCAGGGAAGAATTGGAAGAGCTCGTAAACCTTTTGCAGGAGGATAATGCCGGCGCTGCCCTTTCCGGCCGCATGCAGGAACTTTGGGAGGAAATAAAAGCCAACGATACTTCCTATCCGGTTGACTGGAATAAGATGTATGATACGGTCATCCGTTCGGAGGAAAGACTGCCTGAGATCCGGATAAAAAGAAAGCGCGGCTGGATCCGGATTGCCGCAGCAGCGATGATTATATTTTCCGGATCAGGCCTGTATTGGTATCTCAATAATAAATCCGGAAATGAGGGAAGGCCGCATACAGCCACCACAGATGTAGTAAAGGCTCGAGATTCCCTGCGGGTCAACAAAAGACAAATCATTCATTTGCCGGACGGAAGCACGGTCATTCTGAATGCTGACACCCGGCTAGACTATCCCTCTGCTTTCTCCGGTAAAACCAGGGAGATCTTCCTGAGCGGCGAGGCTTATTTCGATATCAAACACGATCCGAAAAAGCCTTTCCTCGTGCATACCGGTAAAATTGTAACCAAGGTATTGGGAACCACATTTGACATTAAGGCATATCCCGGTGATGAATCTATAAGGGTCACTGTTACCCGCGGAAAAGTTCAGGTGCTGAACGAAAACAAAAGTCTGGGCCTGATCACGGCCAACCAGCAAATTAGTTTTAGCAGGAAAACGGAGGAATATGTAGAGAAATCGGTCGACAGCAAAGTTGTCGTTGCCTGGAAACCCGAAGAAATCGCCTTTAATGATATTACGATGGCCGAAGCAGCAAAAAGGATCGAACTGCGGTTCGGCACTTCAGTGGAGTTCATCAACCCTGCTATTAAGAATTGCAGGGTCACGGCCACATTTTCTGATGATGATATGCTGGAAGAAATACTAACGGTAATCTGCGGTGTTACCAGATCGGATTTCTCAATTCAAAATAATAAAATAAGCATCAATGGAAAAGGATGTAGTGAATAACTAAAAAATACACCCCGGGTGGATCCGGGATGTAACCGTTTATAAACAATTAGGGTGTAATTATTTAAAACATATCAAAACTATGAAATTATTTCCTGCTGAGGGATTGATGCATGCGTTACCTGCTGTGTCAACCAGTAAAACTAAATCCCGGATCATGAGAGTAAGTTGTTTTCTAGTAGCCATCAGTTGCAGCGGTTTGCAAATGCTCATGGCCGGTTCGGGAAAAGCCCAGGGACTTAATGACGTGAAAGTAAGCCTTGAGCTCAACAATGAATCGCTAAAAACCGCTTTTAACAGAATTGAAAAGCAAACAGATTTCCGGTTTGCCTATAACAAAAAAGAAGTTGATAATTACCGCAATATCACCCTTCCGAAAGATAATTACACGCTTCAAAACCTGCTCGAAATACTTTTGGGCAATACCTATTTGTCCTACCGGCTGGTCAGGAATAAGATCATCATATTTCAGAAGGAAAAAGAAGTGGCCGCAGCTGTTACTTCGCAGATCAGTGCCCCGGATGATGGCAGTATAAAAGGCAAGATCACCAATGAACAGGATCAGCCGGTTGTGGGTGCGTCGATTGAGTTGGTCGGACAAAACAAGGGCTCCGCAGCCGATAATCTGGGTAATTATACCCTACCAGGAATAAAACCTGGTAAATATACATTACGTGTATCAGGGATCGGTTTCGAAACGATCATGCAGGATATTACGGTAACTGATAACCAGGTATTGGAAATGAACTTTCAGTTAAAATCAAATAACAGTGCGCTGGATCAGGTGATCGTTACCGGTTATTCCCGTCAATCTAAAAGGGATGTGACCGGAGCTGCGTCCACTGTCTCTGCTGATCTTATTTCTCAAACGCCTGTGACCGACGTAACAACAGCGTTGCAGGGCCGCGTTGCCGGAGTGAGTGTGGATGATCAGGGCGGTCCCGGAAATTCCGGCATTATCCGCATCAGGGGTGTAGGTTCATTAGGAAACAATGATCCATTGTATGTTATCGACGGCGTTCAGGTAAGGATTGGAGTTGGAAATTCCTCGAACGGAAGCCAGAATATCGGTAACCTACTTAATCCAAATGATATTGAAAGTGTGACCATCCTAAAAGATCCTTCGCTCACAGCGTTATATGGTTCCGAAGGATCCAACGGAGTTATTGTGATCACGACCAAATCCGGAAAGCGGGGAGAACCTCAGCTGGAATATTCAACATACATAGGTGACCAGATGCCTTCGAAATACCCTACTATGATAACGCCGCAGGACCAGGCCAGTGCCTTGTTTAAATCCTATGTCAATTCCGGCCAAAGTTTTCCTTATGGAAGCTTTTACGGAACGGGTTCAACTCCCGTTCTGCCAGATTATATCATTGAAGGCCCGACTCCGAATACTGGTGTTGCAGCTAACGATCCGGCTGCGAATCCTTCATTATACAATTTTGACAACTATCGTATATTAAAGGCCAACAAAACAGGCACAAACTGGTGGAAGACTTTGTTGAAACCCGCTTTCACTCAAAATCACCAGGTGGCCATCAGCGGTGCAACAGACAAAAGTAACTATGCCATCACCATGGGATATCTGGATGACAACGGAATATTGCTGAATTCCTATTTCAAAAGAATATCTCTGCGCGTGAACACGGATTTCAAAATAAAACCCTGGTTGAGGATCGGTGAAAATGTCGAATTTTCATACACTACAAACAATACGATCAATACGAGTAACCTCGCTAACAACCAGAACAATTTTAATAATGATATAACTAATTTATATGCGCTTTCTCCCCTCCTTCCGACGCATGATATAGCAGGAAACATCGCAGGTACGGGTGGTGCGCAAAATCTTTTGGGTGGCAGCAATCCCCTCATCAGCAGAACGAATTCAGCGAGCGCCAAGAGTTATACAGAAGGCGTTATCGGGTCAGCTTATATTGAAATAGAACCCATAAAAAATCTGACTTTTCAATCCAAAATCGGCGCCCAGTTCGTACCAAATCAATACCATTCATTCAGCGATTCCTTTCCGCAGGAACCAATTCCCAGTCACCTTACCTATTATTACGAAGGCAACTCCTCCTATACGGATTGGCGCTGGCTGAACAAAGTGGCATATAGCATAACGATAAAGGATATCCATAAAATTTCTGCATTTGCGGCCTATGAAGCGCGGCAGTACCAATCCAGGTATGATAATATTGTCATGACCAACCTGATTTCAAATCTGCCGAATTTTCAATATGTGAGTGCAGGTGTATTGAATGCGAATTTTCCACCTTCTGGTTTGGGTGCGGTTCAAACAGGTACTTCAGTATTTGGAAACGTCACCTACTCGCTGATGGATAAATATCTTTTCTCGGGCACAATCCGTTATGATGGCTCTTCCATATTCGGCATGAACTACCAATACGGCACATTCCCTGCGCTCAGTGCAGGATGGCGTGTATCCCAGGAAAAATTCATGGAACCCATTACCTGGGTCAATGACCTGAAATTAAGGGCCTCCTGGGGCAAGGCAGGTAATGATGCAATTCCGCAGGGCAAGCAATTTGGATTGATCACGTCTAACGACCCCATTTATGGGGGATATGATCTTGGAGGAACAAATACAAGCCAGATCCTGGGCGCATACGGATCGCAGTTTGGAAATCCCTATGTCCACTGGGAAACCAATGTCACAACTAATATCGGGGCAGATGCAGCCTTTTTGAAGAACAGGCTTACAGTAAGTTTTAACTGGTACGATAGAAAAACAGAGGGCCTCCTTTATCCGGCTCCGGAACCTGGAACAGAAGGTGCAGGCGCAGTGCCTTATAAGAACATCATGAGCTTTACCAATAAAGGCATCGAACTGGAATTGGGATTCCGGGGCGGCAATCCTGACAAGTTCGGATATGACATGAATTTTAATATTTCCGGATACAAGAGTAATGTAGATTTCATTGACGGGGATTCGGCAACATTTATTGACCTGGCCACTTTTGCGCCCACGCACTATAATTTAACCCGCAGTATGGTAGGGCATCCGGTATCCAGTTTTTATGGATTTGTTTTCAATGGGATCTATCAAAACCAGGCGGACGTACAAAACAGTCCGACCCAATCCGGAATCCCTTCAGCGGCAGCAGGTGTTGGTCATTTTAAATTTAAAGACCTAACTGGTCCGAATGGCGGGAAACCGGATGGAAATGTCGGACCCGAAGATGAAACATTCATTGGCAATCCTAACCCCAAATTTTCTTTTGGATATAATTTGAATCTTTACTACCATCATTTTGACGTTGGCATATTTATTCAGGGTGTTTACGGAAATAAAATATTCAACTACTGGAGGGCATTTTCCCAATGGCCCGGCGCGCTGGGTGCCGGATCACTAAATACCTGGAGTCCTCAAAATACGAATGCCAAATTACCGATCTATACACAGGACGGTGTAAACGGAAATAATGATGCACTCCCCTCCAGCTTTTTTGTAGAAGATGGCAGCTATGCAAGGCTTAAGACGCTTCAGTTGGGATATACATTTCCCAAGAACAGCGCGTTTAAGCGATTGCGGATTTATGTGCAGGCCTACAATCTGCTTACCCTAACGCATTACAGCGGGCTGGATCCGGAAGTGAATAACGGGAACCCGGGTACATTGGGCGTTGATTTTGGAACGCAGTATCCCAGCTCTAAAAAAATATTGTTTGGCCTTAATCTCGGGTTGTGAGTCTTAATTATCCTAAAAACATTTTATTATGAAACGCATATTTTATTTTATAACTGTCGTGTCAACGGTTATAACTGCAGGCTGTCATAAGTCTTTTCTTAATGTGCCGCCGCAGGGACAACAAAGCATCGAAGCTTATTACAATTACACAGGAGTACAGAACCTGCTTACGGGCGCTTACCATGATCTTACGGGCATTTCCACCAACAGCGGCTGGTGGAGTACTTCCGGAACCTATTGGGTATACGGGGATGTAACTGCTGGCGATGCTTTTACGGGCGGTCCGAATACCCTGCCGGATGTATCTACGATAGAACAGTTCGAGGTATCCCCTTTTACCGGCTATATGGACGATCAGTGGACGACTGACTATGATGGAGTTTCCAGAGCCAACAATACGATCATTGCTGCGGAAAATGCTACAGATATGAATGACCAGCAAAGAACGGAAGCGCTGGCTGAAGCCCGTTTTCTAAGGGCACACTATCATTTTAATGCAAAGATCATGTGGAAGAATGTTCCCTGGGTAGACGAGACCGTTGTAAAAACAGGAAACTACTCAACGCTTTCCAACTCTGTCGATATCTGGCCGATGATCGAAGCCGATCTCCAGTTTGCATATGATAGTCTCCCTGAACAGCAAAGCCAGGTAGGACGCGTCAATAAATGGGCAGCAGCCTGCTACCTTGCAAAATGCTATATGTTCCAGGCAAAATATGATTCCGCCCTCGCCTTGCTGAATACGATCATTGCACAGGGAAAAAATTCTGCAGGCGTCGCTTATGATCTGAATAGTTGCTTTCACGATAATTTTGATGCTGCAACTGAAAATAGTAAGGAGGCAGTTTTTCAGATCCAGTTTTCCGTGGATGATAACAGTTATGGTTATAACAGCGATCTTGGTGAAACAGGTAACGTGCCTAATTTATTTTACGGTCCTGATCCTTACTACGGATACTGGAAACGCCCCACATTTAACCTTGTAAACGCATTCAAGACGGACGTGAATGGTCTCCCTATGATGGATGCTTCCGGCACGGATACCTCCAATGTTACGAACATGACCAACGATATGGGACTTGCAGGTTCCGATCCTTTTACTCCGTATGCAGGGACCCTGGATCCGCGGCTTGACTGGTCAGTCGGAAGGAGAGGCATTCCCTATTTAGACTGGGGCGTTGATCCTGGTCAGGATTGGGCCGGCGGTTCATCAGGGCAGGCCATCGGGGGGCCATACCTGCCGATGAAAAATGTATATATGGCGAGCCAGGATTATGGAATCGGCGGAAATAATTTTTACGCAGCAGGCGGAGCAGGCAGTTCAGTGAATTATAGCATTATCCGTTTTGCCGAAGTGCTTTTGTGGGCTGCGGAGAGTGAAGTGGAAATTGGGAGCCTGGAAAACGCCCGTGCGCTTGTAAACCGTGTAAGAACCAGGGCAGTGAGTACTTGTCAGGTAATGAATGGGGCAAACCCCGCGGCAAATTATTTTGTAAACACTTACGCTACAACCTGGACAGATCAAACTTTCGCCCGGAATGCAGTAAGGTTTGAATCCCGGCTCGAACTTGCCCTTGAAGGCCATCGGTTTTTTGACCTTGTGCGCTGGGGTATTGCAGAAGATTATATGAATGCTTATCTGCAGACAGAACAAACCCGCATAGACCATCTGAAGGGAGTTACCTTTAAGGCCCAAAACATATACTTCCCGATTCCTCAAAAGGAAATTGGATTGGATCATAATTTGAAACAAAATACAGGATATTGAAAGCATAAGATTTGCATTCCGGAATGTTAACATGTTGAATATTCATAGTCGCATATTTTCTTTAATTTCAAAAATAGAAACATAGAATAGCCATTGAACTATGTAATAGTTCATGAAAAGAAGTTATTATTATTAATGAACTTGACATTTTTCAATATATTTCTTTTTATAGTTGCGAATACTGGCGTGATTTCTAGCTTAAAACAGAATTCAGCTTTGGCCCGGATCCCTTCAATTTCCAAAAGCTATTATTTCAGAACATCAGGAAATGATAATAATGATGGGAGCCTAAACCATCCTTTTAATTCCATCGCTAAATTTGACAGCATGCATTTTCATGCGGGCGATAAAATTTATTTCCATGGCGGAGATGTTTTCGATGGAGGCATCCTGATTAATTCATCATCTCAGGGGACAGCCGCGGACCCTATTGTTATCAGTTCATACGGCAACGGGGACGCAACTATTAACCCGGAAAATTTAGCCGCCTTTACGATTTACAATACAAAAAATATTGTTGTTAGAAACCTGGACCTGGAAGGCTCCGGGAGAAAAAACGGAAACCGTAAAAACGGATTTTCGATAATCAACTGCGATCATATTAAGGCGGAAGCACTCGACATATCGGGTTTTCAGAAATCTGGCCTCCTGATCTATTCTTCCACAAACATTCGTATTTCGGGAATTCATGTACACGAAAATGGCGCTGCCGGTATTGCTGTTGAAGGGAGCCATGGCAAAAAGGAGTCGAGGAATATCCAGATCATGGATTGCAGCGCTGTAGATAATCCCGGCGATCCGACCAACCTAACCAATCACAGCGGTAATGGCATAGTAGCCGGTCATTGTACGAACCTGCTGATTGATCACTGCACGGCAACTGATAATGGATGGGATATGCCCCGCATTGGAAATGGTCCTGTCGGCATCTGGTGCTATGAATCCGATAGCGTTGTCATTCAGCATTGCCTCTCCTACCGGAATAAAACTTCTGTAGGGGGCGCAGATGGAGGCGGGTTCGACCTGGATGGAGGCACCACCAATTCGATCATTCAATATTGCCTGTCTTATAGTAACCAGGGAAGCGGATATTGCCTTTTTCAGTATTTGGGTGCAAGTCCATGGTTTAATAATATTGTCCGTTTCAATATCAGTGAAAATGACGGCTCGGTTTCCGATTCCAAAGCTGGAATATATATTTGGAATAGTTCGGGAGATCGCGATCAGTTTCATAACGCTAATGTTTACAACAATACTATTTATAATAATCTGGAAGCCGCAATTAGTTATTCGGACAAATGCGAAAGAAAGCAATTCGCGTTCTATAATAATATATTGGTCGGAAAGGATAGCCTGATAAAAGGAAATAAGGGAAACGATATTTTTCTGGGCAATGACTGGTGGAGTCTGAATGAGAAATTTAATGCCGACGGAATGCATGATTTTTCTGCCTGGACAAAAAAGTATCATATTGAAATGATATCCGGTAAATTGGCGGGGACTAACATAAACCCGGATTTCAAGAATCCTGGTAAGACCAGTCTGGTTTCATTTCCTAAACCGGGCTCATTTGATAATTACAATATCGGAGAGAATTCTTTACTCAGGAACCAGGGTCTTGATTTGCATTGGCAATTGGGTATTCATTCCGGAAACATGGATTTCAATCTGAGTTCTGTGCCTGCCAAAGGCGTGGGCGCCTGTTTTTAAATTCATAAATTACTTCGATGAAAAGAAGAGCATTGATCAAGCACGCCGCATTCTGGGGCCTTGCCGTACACCCGCTGGCAAAAGCTCTGGCACATCGTTCACCTTCGGATTTTTCCTTTTTACCCAGAGCGGGTTTTGAAGGACCAAAAAAACCCGTTTTTGTTTATAATAACTGGTCGGCCTACGATCCTTTGTCGGATAATGTTGCCCTGACAGAAACACTTGCCCTCCGGGAACTTGATGAAATCATACGGTTGAAAAAAAACGGAGTGGAAATAGATTATTATATGATGGATGCTTTCTGGTTTGGCAAATGGGGAGGCTACCGCACCTGGGATAAGGAGCACTGGCCCAATGGGCCCGATAAATGGCTGGGATCCTGCAAAACCAACAATCTCTTTCCCGGCATGTGGTTCTCCACCAACCTGATCGCAACGCACAGCGGAAGGTTTTTGGAACCCATTGATGAATGGAAGGATTCCCTGGGAACAGATCCGAATATTCTTTGCCTGTTTGAAGGTGGTTATCTGAATCACCTGGCCGGATCCCTGCAACTATGGTATGATAGAGGCGTGCGTATGTTTAAGTTTGACTTTGCATATTTCGAGGCCGTCACTCCGGCTTCAAAAGATAAATACAGCCCGGAACAGGTGGAAGAAAAAAACAAGGCTGCCTTTATCGATATGCTTGAAAAATTCCGGACAAAAAATAATGATGTACTTATCATCGGTTATAATGGTTTTGGCGGCGATATGGAAAATACTTATTCTCCATTTAAGAAAGATATTAATCACCGCTGGCTGCTGGCGTTCGATACGCTTTATTCCGGAGATCCCCGCTTTTCCGATGTGCCGATGATGAATATCTGGCGTTCTGCAGATAATTATTCTGATCACATGGTCCGTCAGTTTGAATTCAATGGACTGCCATTGCGCAGAATAGATAGCTGTGCATTCATGATAGGGAAAACCGGAACCTGCTATTCACGTGGGCATAATTGCTGGATGGGTATGCTGATTCTGGAACTTGCCCGCGGCGGATGGATGAATGTGTATCATGGCAACCTTGAATTGCTCACCAACAACGATGCGAAATGGTTTTCGAAAGCCCAAAGCCTTTTTCACGAATTGCAGAAGCTGGATAAGTTCAGCAGTTTTGGTGAGATACCGGGGAGCGGAAAACCTTATGGGTTTAAGGCTGAAGGAACGCAGGGAATAGTTTGTACCGTAGTCAATCCCTCCCAACAAATTGTAAACATCTCATTGCCTGTAATGGCCGGCGGAGCTTCCAGGGTATTGTATGCTGATGGCGGCTACAAACCAGTATTAAAGGGAATTAATCTTTCCCTGGGTCCGGAACAGCTCACCGTGGTAGGCATTGACCAGTATGCTACAGAAAAATATGATCTCGGCCAGGACGACTCCATATCTATTCCTATTTTTATCTCAAAGATCAATACTGAATTCAATCAAACCGGAAGAAATAAAATAGAAGCGACGGTTGCAAAAATTCCGACCCGGAGTATCCGGATAATGTTTCAGCAATTTGATGAGAAGGGTTTTCCTTACCGCACCTGGGGAGGAGCACCTCCGGATGGTAAGAAAATGGATGAGTATTTTAAAATTAATGTTTCTCAAAACGGAAAACCCATAGATATTCGTATTCAATATGATAAAATGATCTGGAGCGGGTTATCCTGGGCAGCAGGTGAAATAAGTGAGGATGACCTTGATTTCGGAAGGCCGCTCAGGATCGAATGCCTTTCGAACGAAAAACAAAACCTCACACTCAAGGCTGAAGTGTACGCCGTTGGATATGCTAACCGGGAGGGCCTATGAAACGCCTTTTTATTGGTATTGTTTTTCTTCAGCTCTTGTCAATTAAAGGATCTGCACAAAATGACAGTCCTTTTATCCGACGCCTGGAAGTTGCTCCGCTTTCCATTCTTCAGTATAGTATGAGTCTGAAGGTTAGTAATCAAAATCTAAGTGCCAGCTCCTGGTTGCGCTTTTATGATTCTGCCGATAATGAATTGTTGAAGTATAAAAGCAATACGATTTCTTCCACCAGCTTTAAAGAAACGGGAATTTACACGGAAGCGCCTCCCTTCACAAAATATGTCACAATCACAGTGGGAAAAGACAGCCCTTCATCCGGAACCATTGAAGTGAATGAGTATAAGACAGAACTAAATATAGGAAGTCATGCTAAAAAAAATTATCTCCTGTGCGATCTGGATCAATACATGCGCCCTTTCTGGAATTCGGACACGATCTACAATGAAACTGTTCTTTTGTTGGCGCGTAACGGAGCTGCTGCGTCGGGGAACCTTCTTTTTATCCCAACCAAAATCCTATCTGTAAAGAGTTTTGATCTTTCAACTACCTACTCAAAAAAGGATGACTTTATTTTAACCGGCAGAACGATCAGCAGGCGCGTTCATTCAAAAATGTCCTTCAGAACAGACCGTTCATTTCCCGGGACCGATCTGGCCTGGTATAATCTGCAATCGCAGTGGATTGTCGTAACCTATACACATAGAGATAAATGGAAGGGCCCCGCCCCTGCCTATAAAGGAGAAATGATGCCGAGGACCATTGGATTATTAAAATCAAAATCTCCATTACATATCGTTGCTTATGGGATGAGCCTAACCAGGGGATTGGATGTAAGCAGCTATGATACGGTTCCGCCTTATATGCCGAACTATGTCGATTTATTTACCCGGGCCCTCAAAAAAATTTACGGTTATGATGATATCTGTTTATCCAATGCAGCGCTGCCCGGGGCAAGGGCAGACTGGGGTGCAGATTATGCGGACAAATATATTAACCCGCTGAAACCGGACCTGGTGATCATTGATTTCGGAATGAATGATTTCTGGGCATACAAGCCGGAGGAATACAAAGTATTTATTCAGACCATCATCAATAAGGTGAAAGCTGCCAACCCGGAGGCAGAATTTCTTTTATTGTCCAACATGAAATTTGATCCTGATTATATTCTCGATTCAGACAAGAACAAATCTTTTTATGTCGGCAATCTGGAAGGTTATTCCAAAGTGCTGCAGCAATTGGAAACAAAGGGGATCATTAATTTGGATATGACTTCCACCAGCGGCTTTATTTATTCACGCAAGAAAGCAAAGGACTGCATCTCGAATCCACTGCATCCGAATGACTACATGGCGAGATGGTATGCCCAGGGAATGGCCGCCTTGTTTAAACAATAATTCATTACACGGAAGCCACAGCCTCCTTTCCATATAACTGATCGCGGAAAGAAAGAGAAGGGGAAGGAATAAATGATCCTATCCCAAGCGAGTCCCATTTATCATCCACCGCTGAAATGGTCTCGTCATCGGCCACGATTATGTTTGGCCAATCGCGCTGAAACCCATCCAGCATTTCGGTTTTTGTAGTGCCATCCAGCCCCATGCATGCATTTAATTTATCCTCATATTTTCCTTCAAATAAGAAGCTGTCACGCTTGGGATCCAGGTTATTACAAAATCTCCAAAGGGCGACCGGAAGATTATCGGGATCAATGAGATCATCAATAAACAGCATGAGCTTAATCCCGTATTTTGAAACGAGTTTTTCTGCCATTGCCTGATGCAATGCGCGAACCTGGCCCTTCCGGATTTTTCTTACTGAAACAATAATGCAGGGAATATCCGATTTAAG